>TARA_R110000772_G_scaffold58539_8_pt1 | contig 111524 bp, 97 predicted proteins | sample TARA_R110000772 | Tara Oceans TARA_R110000772 (sample SAMEA4397948) | marine metagenome | biome: Polar Biome; feature: [SRF] surface water layer (ENVO:00010504); material: water (ENVO:00002006), including particulate matter (ENVO:01000060) such as... | depth 5 m | reverse complement strand
TTACGCAGTTTGCGGGGCGCGAACAGATGGGTTTACCGGACGGTTACAGCCATTGCGTTGTACAGAAAGCTCGGCTTTCAAGTAACGGGCGTCAACATGCAGAAGAAACTAAAAGTGTGACATATCTGACTTTGTGTTGGTGGGTGTGGCGCCGCCTCAAACGCCGCTGAGCTCTGGCGCCGGTTACCATCAGAGTTAAGTGTTTTCAGGGAGGAAACTGTGAGTAAGTATCATATTGCGCAACTCAATATTGCCACACTTTTGGCACCGATAGATTCGCCGCAGCTTTCGGATTTTGTCGCGAATCTCGATCGGATCAATGCATTGGCAGATGACTCTCCAGGTTTTATCTGGCGGCTACAAACCGAAGACGGTGATGCTACCGGCATTGATTATTTCGGCTCCGATAAAATCGTGAATTGTTCCCTCTGGGATTCGGTCGAGGCTTTACATAATTACGTTTATCGGTCTGTCCACGTTGAAATCATGCGCCGTAAAAAAGATTGGTTTCAGACAATGGGGGAGGCATATATGGTGCTTTGGTGGGTGCCTGCCGGTCACACTCCGTCAATCGAAGAGGCGGCGCAAAAGCTGAACACTCTTCGAGAGCATGGCCCAACCGCGGAGGCTTTCACGTTCAAGAGAGCATTCCTGGCTCCCAGCGAACGAGCCAGTGTGCCAACTGAGACTTGGGGTGGTGAATGTCCAGCCACTTGAAGAGGAGCCCCCAGAGACAAAGACACTTGCTGCGAACCTGTCTGATCGCACTAACCTGCTTTGGGAAAAGGCACTGAAGTACGCCAAAGTTCCGGAATTCGTCTATGAGATCAAGAAGGCCAAGGTCTACTAGCGTGTCGCCTAACCATTCGATCAAGCCAACCCTGCTGCGCGGCGCGGTTTCGCCGCTCCGATTGAGCGCGCTATAGGACCTAGTCATGATTTCCGGCATCAATCACATCACATTCGCTGTTTCAGATCTCCATCGCTCGCTCGGTTTCTATCGAGATGTACTTGGATGCAAAGAAGTCTACTCTTGGGACTCTGGCGCCTACCTTGAAGCCGGCGGCCTATGGCTATGCTTATCAGTAGATCCGAAGGCAACTGGCAATTCTGACTACAGTCACATTGCTTTTGATGTCGCACAGGATGATTTCGACACGCTCGCTACTCGAATCCTCAATTCCGGAGCGCGATCCTGGAGTGAGAATCGGAGCGAGGGTAGCTCTCTCTACTTCTGCTGCCCTGACGGGCACCGACTCGAGTTACATGTCGGAGATATCCGCTCACGTTTACATGCCATCAACGGAGATAGAGGAGAGCGGTGTGGCTCAGCCCAATAACCATTCAGGGTTGAGCGCTATGCGAGAGAATATGAGGAGTTCCCAACGATTTTTCCGAGCAGCAGTCGTAGCGGCCTTGCTGACCTCGTCGCTGGCTTTTGCCTCAGTCGAGAGCACTTCGTTAGCCAGCCACGTATGGATTCACGGCGCGGTAGATTGCTCGGAAAGCAGAGACCCAGCCATAGAGACGTTCAAGGTTGACGAAGACACGTACATATTGCGCCAGAGCAAATGCGTGGACTACGAGGCCCCGTTTATCTATGTGTTGTTTGGGGAACAGACTGTGCTTGTTCAGGATACGGGGGCGACGTCGGAGGCAGACAAATTTCCTCTATACGACACCGTTGCGGAGCTGGTCCGGAATCGGCCACCTCGCACAGAGACCGCGCTCGAGGTTTTGGTCATTCACTCACATAGCCATGGAGATCACACGGCTGCTGATGCTCAGTTCAGAGGCAAGCCCAATGTCACTGTTGTTGCGCCCGGGAAACGTGGGCTTGATCCTCACACCGAGCATCACGGGCTCTCTCGCTCTAACAGCCGCACTATTTCCTCGGCAACCGACGCAGCTGATGTCAAGGACATGGATGAAACGATACGTTGATCCACGACCACCGCATGTTTATCGGTAAGGGTTTCCTTATTCTCGGCCAGCGCTCCATTCTTTCGAAGTTGCTCCTCGACCAGGAACGGCAGCAAGCTTCCCTGCTTCGCCCACGTCCTGAAACGCTCCGTGGCGTCCGGGAATCCGGCTACCCGCTTACGCTTCGCAGCGATGACAGGGCGGTGTCCAGCTGTTCGCGCAGGTCCGGGTTGGTGATCACGCCTTTGTCCCGTTCAAAGTTCTTGTAAAACTCGGGAACAGACAAAGAGCCCATCACCTTGCCCGCAAAAAAGTGGGCGGATTCAGTCGCAGCGGACAACACGTTTTTCGCGCCGCCGGCACCTGGCGATGTCGACAGCATGATGATTGGCTTGTCCTGATACACCTCGCGCTTTTTGCGTGACGCCCAGTCAAACAGGTTCTTGTAGGCCGCGGTATAGCTGCCGTTGTGTTCCGCATAGGAGATCAGCAGCGCATCTGCTTCTGAGATCTTATCGAGAAAGCGGGACGCGGCTTCGGGAATGCCATGGGCTTCTTCGAGATCGCTGTTGTAAATGGGCATTTCATAGTCGTTGATATCGATGATTTCGACATCGTTGTCGGGCAGCCGGGTAGAGGCATAGCGAATCAGATCTTTGTTGATCGACTTGCGGCTATTACTTGCGGCGAAGGCCAGTACTTTCATGTCACTCTCCTGTTGAGTGCGTGAATGGATTTCTGGACAGTCATTCGAGGCGGCCGAGTTTGCCGGCCGCATAATCCGCTTCCACCCGCGCGATTTCGGCCTCGTTGCTCATGACGAAGGGGCCCTTCTGCACGAAGACTTCCTCGACAGGCGTGGCGGCAAAGAGGGCGAAGTGGGCGGCCGCACCGGCAGTGTTCGTCAGCTCGATCGCATGGGCGCCGTAATCGGAGGTGGCTTTGACAGCGAGGGATTCGCCGGCTTGCAGTTTTGCTGCCCCACCGCCAACCATGAGCTCGATCTCGCCCTCAATGGCGTAGATCCAGGCGTTCTCTGCAGCCTGCAAGTCGTGGGTAAATGCGCACCCAGGCCCAATCCTGCCGTCGAGAATGGTCATGGGCAGGGCAGGCGAACCCCGGCCACTGATGCCGTTGCTGTTGCCGAGCACCACGCGCACGCGATGGCCATCGGTTTCCAGAACAGGGATGTCCCGCACCCTCACATGCCGTGATTCAGGTGCATCGCGTTTCATTCGCGCCGGCAGGTTCACGAAGACCTGCAAGCCATGAATGCGTGCGCCGGTTCTGGGCGACTCATCGTGAACGGCACCGGAACCGGCCTTCAACCAGTACAGCTCGCCGGGCAGCAGGTCGAAATCGTTGCCCAATGAATCCCGGTTGTGAAATGCCCCATCACTGTCTTCAAACAGCACCGACACAGCGGAGAGGCCGGCGTGTGGATGGGGACCAAAGGTTGGCTCGGTCATGCGGTAGTGATCGACCATCACCAAGGGGTCCATCGCGCCGGCGAAATTTCGCTCGCGAAAGGACTGGGCGACAAACCCAGCGCCTATCTCAAGGGCGTCGCCGGCTTGTGGGGCGGTGATGACCACGTTGGGTGCGCTATCCGATGCCAGGTTCTCTGCAAAAGGACTTACTGTGTTCATACTTAATTTCCTCGTCAGGTGTTGCTTAATCACGATTTAGAGACTATCAATGGAACGGTAGTGCTGAATAGATGCAAAAAATGAAAGAACCGTTCTAAAAATGGAACGGTAAGTGTGCGGAATGCAGAGGGGCAACTGGCAATGATCGACCTGAATGACTACTACTATTTTGCCCACGTGGTGGAAAAACGGGGTTTTTCACCCGCCGCGAGAGCGCTCAATATGCCCAAGTCCCGGTTGAGCCGGCATGTATCGCAACTGGAACAGCGGCTTGATACCCGCCTGATACAAAGAACATCCCGTCAATTCAAAGTGACCGAAGCCGGCCGTGTGTTCTACCAGCATGCCCGGGCATTGGTCGAGGAGATGGAAGCCGCCGAAGCGGCAATTCAGAGCCGCAAGGAATCATTGAGCGGGCGCGTGACCATGAGCTGCTCTGTCGGTGTGGCCCAGTTTGCGCTCAAGGACCTGGTGTTTGAATTTCTGGCGAAGCATCCGAAGGTGAATCTGGTCCAGCAGGTGAGCAACCAGTCGGTCGATCTGGTGTCCTCCGGAATTGATCTGGCCATAAGAGGCCATATGGAAGCGCTGCCGGACTCGAGCATCATTCAGCGGCACCTGGCGAATGTGTCCTGGCACCTGTTCGCAAGTCCCGACTACCTGGCTCGAACCGGCACGCCGGAGTCGCCCTATGATCTGCTAAAACGACAAAGCTTGAAGGTGGGATGGCAGCCTGCAAGCGGATACTGGAATCTAGAGCACGTTGATGGTGTGAAAACCACCATTTCATTCAGCCCGCAACTCTGCAGCGATGACATGAGCACCTTGAAACAGGCGGCGGCGAAAGGGCTGGGTATCGTGAGCCTGCCGGCGTATACCTGCAGGGTTGAACTAAATGATGGATCACTGACGCGGGTCCTCCCGGAATGGGTGGCCGGAACAGCGCAATTGAGCCTGGTCATGCCATCTCGGCGTGGACAATCGCCCCCGGTTCGCGCGCTGGCAGATTACCTGTTGAGCAGTTTGAACGAACGGGTCGGTGATTGACCACGTCAGCCACCGCGAAGAGCCGCGCCTTGAACAGGCTTTCGTCCGCTACTCAGGCCCCAGAACGACCTTCAACTACAGTGATGACTTCAAGGCGACTGCGGTCCTTCTCAGTGAGCTACCCTGCGCGGCCACATTGAGTTTTACAACAGTGACCGATTACACTCATCAGCGAAAATATCGCCCACTATAATCAAGGAGACACAGTAGATGCCTGTACCAGAACCAACCACGGAAGAACTACGAAATTGGGCGCATAACTACGCCAGATTATGGAATGAAGGTGATCGCGAGGGCTGGATAGCCAACTATCGCACCGTGTTCCAGGGCGATGCTGTGAGGATGTTCGACCCAGTCGGCACACCCGAGAAATTTGGATTCAAGCACTGCTGCACGGACTCATACGACCTGTTTCAAGACCACGTGAAATTTGAGATTCCTGAAGAGACGCTGTTCGTTTTGGGAACCACGGTGGCGTGGAAGATGCACAATATCATTACCTCTTCGGGAAAAACGAGAACGGCAAAGAGTCTTGAAACATATCAGTTCGAGCCGGACGGTTCGCTGCAAATTCGAACCTGGTACGATGTTTCGGGTGCGCGATCTGGAGAGATCGGCGCGAGTATGCGCAAGTACCTGCCTGACTCGTATACTTAACGGCTATGAATTTTACTGGTAAACGAACCGTTCAAATCACATCCGGTTTACTATTGGCGCTGGTGGGTGTTGTCGCCATGATCGCGAATGCGATCTTGATTGTGTTTGGTCGTGAGGCTTTTTTACCCTCCGCAGCTGCTGGAGGTTCGGGCGTTTTCGCAACCTTGCTTCTGGCGTTTTGCTTGATGCGTGTAGAGCGGGAAGACTAGGCGGCTCCCGGGCTTGATGTGAAAGCAGAGTTTCCACCCAGAAAACATCATGCACCCAGCGGTATTTCGGATCGATGTGCCCTCGGTTTCACCAGGTTTCTCCGTTTTTTCGCAGACATGTTCTTCGCGAAGCGTTACGGGCACCGCGCGGTCGTATTGGAAACGATAGCGGGAGTTCCAGGCATGGTGGCAGGAACACTCAGGCATTTGCGCGCCTTGCGCAGGATGGAGAGCGATAACGGATGGATTCAGACGTTATTGAATGAGGCGGAAAACGAGAGGATGCACCTGATGACGTTCGTTGAAATAGCGAAACCGTCGCGGTTCGAACGCTTTCTCATCCTGATGGCTCAGGGGATCTTCTATAATTTCTACTTCATCGTCTATCTGTGCTCTCCGCGAACTGCCCACCGTATTGTCGGATACTTCGAGGAAGAAGCAGTTTTCAGCTATACGGAGTACCTCGCTGATATCGACAGTGGCCTCTGCGAAAACGTCGCAGCGCCGGAAATCGCCATTGAGTACTGGGATTTGCCGCCTGATGCTCGCTTGCGAGAAGTGGTTCTGGCGGTACGAAATGATGAAGCGCATCATCGAGACGTCAATCATCACTTCTCTGATGACCTGTCGTGATGCGAATTATTCCGTAGGCAACGAGCCGGTAAATGGTTGAGCTCAATCGTAGCTGAGTCAGCTACTTCACGATCATACGTCCCCACGCGTGCAGGCTGTGTTTTGCAGCATTGTCGGGGCTACGCTTTCGACAGCAGGCGGCTGGCGTAGGAAAGGCGATCTTCCACAAAGGTTTGCAGCTGCCCAGGGAATCAGGGGCGCAGCATGCCTTTACATTTTGGCCAGTACCTCGGATGATCCTCGCAAAAATACGTATCATGCTCATTGTTTCCGGATGCTCCAGGATTATGGATACTTCCCTCCCATTCAAGTCGCCGACCTCAAGGCGCATTACATCGCGAAGTGCTGCGACACGAGCCAAGTTGGTTTCCGTGGCCGAGCGGCTATTTGCTGAAAATGGAGTGGAGGGCGTGACCCTCCAACAAATAGGTAAAACTGCCGGCCAAAGCAATGCAGCGGTATGTCAGTACCATTTCAGTGACAAGGAGGGTTTGCTACAGTCGATTCTTGATAAGCATATACCGCGTATTGTGCGCCGCCGACACGCGCTGCTCGATGAAATTGACCGGTCTGGACGGCAAAGCCTGAAAGAAGTGGTACGCGCCTTCATCTACCCTGTCGCGGAAAAATTATTGGATCCAGACGGGGGGGAAGACTTCATTCGCATCAATGCGCAACTCGTCGCCACCCACACCATCTTTGCACAACACCTGGGATCCACACACTTGCACCTCCCGAACCAGGACAGGCTGGCCAACGCGCTGCACGATGCCATGGCGGCCCACGACTTGCCTGAACCTGTCATACAACAACGCTCAATGCTCGCAGCAGTGCTACTTTTTCATGGTCTTTCGGAGCATATAAAAATCAAACGCTGCACCAGATCCAACAGCATGGATATGGAAACAGACGTTTTCATTCACACACTGGAAGACGGCTTGCTTGCCTTTTTGTCAGCGCCTGCGTCGCCCATGTCAGCGGCTGACTAATACCACAGCAGCCGGAAGGGCAAGGCCGTCGTTGATCGATGGAACCCATGCGTTCTGTGCCGAAGAGCTCGCAGATTCGGTTTAACTATTTATCCATCGGGGTGGTTAGCGCTAGTAAATTAATGCCACCTCATTAAAAAAGGATGGTGCTGAAGTGATTGCCAATGCTAGTTTTGAAGGCATTGAGGCACAAGGTTTCTGCTGATTGATGGGTTCGGGTTAGCAGATGTCCTATGCCAGTCATTAATAATAAAAAGGAACGCAATGATGGTCAGGTCAACCGCTTACATCCCACCGATTTTTGTCGTCGCGGCACTGGCTGCGACCACAAGCCAGTTGGCAAACGCCGAGGACAGTCGTCGAGCGGCTGTCCTGGAGGAGATTATCGTTACCGCGCAAAAGCGTGAGGAGAGCCTGCAGGAGGCGCCGATCTCCATAGCGACCATTAACCAGAGCCAGCTTGAAGCGAGAGGGATTACCAGCCTCGCCGACCTGGGAACGGGCAGCATTCCATCGCTGCGCATCCAGCCTTTCGTGAACACCCCGAGCACGCTGACTATCAGCGTACGGGGCGCAGGCTTTAGTGACCCGGGCCAGATCACCTTTGAGCCCTCTGTCGCCATTTACCTGGACGATGCGTACGTCAGCCGCGGCCAGGGGCTGGCGATGGAAGTGGCTGATCTGGAACGTATTGAGGTGTTGCGCGGCCCGCAAGGTGCGCTGTTTGGGCGTAACGCGACCGGCGGCGCGGTCCGCCTGGTGACGAAAAAGCCCACTGGCGAGTTCGGCCTGCGACAAACGTTCAACGTGGGGAACTTTGATGCATTGAAATCGGCAACCCATATCGACCTTCCAGCAATCGGAGGCATCCGTACCAAGATTGACTACCTGCATTCGCAGAAGGATGGCTGGGTCGACAACACGGCGCCGGGCGAGAACGATTACGGCGACACCGAGCAAGACGCATTTCGCGCCGCTTTGGACTGGAGCCCCACGGATAACTTCAATGTTTACTACGCCTATGACTGGTCCGACATTGAGGCCACCCAAATCTATTTTCAGGTGATGTTCGATGCGCTGGGTGTTATCGGAGTCGAGCCTCCCGCCACCGACACAACCCGCTTTCCCGTCCGGCCACTGGATCCGAGCAAAACCCGTCAGACCGGGCACAACCTTACGCTGACGTGGGATATGGCTGAATCTCTCACCCTCAAGTCCATCACCTCGTACCGAGATATGGAAGAGGATACCCGCAACAACTACGCCGGCGCACTCTTGTTCAACGGTCTGATTGCGGCCGCTGCCGTCGAGCAGGACCAGTTCAGCCAGGAGCTGCAGCTGTCGGGTGAAAGTGATCGGCTGAAATGGATGACAGGCATTTACTACTTTGAGGAGAATGCCAACGATGATTTGTTGAATCTGGCATCGCTAGACAGCTTTGGCGCACTTACCGGTGTTTTTCTGGGGCCCATTTACCCACCGATTCCCCAGCCATCGGATGCGAGGAGGCTAGTCAGTACCCAGACTGAAAGCTGGGCGGCATTCGGCCAGGCTTCCTGGACACCTGCTGTACTTGAGGATCGCCTCGAAATCACGCTGGGCGCACGGTACACCGAAGACAAGAAAAGCGGTGATCGGGACTACGCGCTACCCGCGTTGGTCGAGGCCGGCCTTCGCTATCAGAACTACAACCTGAAAACGGATAGCCTGGATCCAACACTGACCCTCAGCTTCCAGTGGAACGACGAGGTCAATACCTACCTGCGCTGGGCGACCGGCTACAAGGCGGGTGGTGTCAGCCAGCGCTCTTTCACGTTTATACCTTTTGACGAAGAAAACGTGGAAACCTGGGAGTTCGGCCTGAAGAGCGAACTTTTCGCCAGTCGCCTGCGTTTCAACCTCGCCGTGTTCAGCACCGAGTACGATGACTTCCAGATCGGTTTCTCCGACCCGCTGAACCCGACCTTCGCCGAGACCATCAACGCGGCGAAAACGACCAAAATCAGTGGGGCCGAGATGGACATGACGCTAGTGCCCGTGGCCGGCCTCACTATCGACCTGAGCTATACCTATCTGGACCCGGAGCAACCCGATCAACCGAACCCGTTGAACAACAATATTCCAGAGCGTTTCGAACTTGCCCAGTCGCCACGTCATGCCGGAGCATTGGCGGTAGCCTACGAGTTTGAGCCCTTTTCATTCGGAACACTCGGGCTCCAGCTGGACCTTACTTCCACCTCAAAATATGCCTACGCACCGAAGAACTTCGACTTTCAGGACAGCTACACGATACTGAATGGGCGGGTGACATTGTCCGAAATCATGTTGGGTGGTGGCGATCACCACAGCCTGCAGCTTGCCCTGTGGGGCAAGAACCTGGCGGACGAGGAGTACCGTGTATATGCATTCCCGGTTGGCAACCCGGTCCTCACCATTCCGGCGGCCTACGGTGAGCCTCGCAGCTACGGAATCGAGCTGCAATATCAATACTAGGCGTTCTGAATGGCGCGGGCGCCCGCTGCAGCAGGGGCCGCAGGCGCCTTTTCGTTGGATGGAAACCTCAGCGTATGCGCATCGACTTTTGTTTGACCACACTACTCGGGCTCCCGCCTCAATCAAGGGCGCCGGCCATTGGCGATGGGTTTTACATCGCGTTGCAGCAGGCCGGCTTCGGGGGGATACAAACCGAAACGGCTAGCGCAGCAAGAGATGCCGGGATGGTGGCCACGGCCCAGGTGCTGAGCTGCGACCCCGCGGCACTGGATTCGATTGCTGAGCGCCATGCGGCGGAGGGTTTCGACGCTACGATTCTCGTCGCGGGCAACGGGCTGGAAGGGGACGAAGCAGTCAAGCGCTACTGCGATGCAGTGCTGCAGGCGTCCGCGCGCCACCGGCACCGGATACTGCTGGAGACGCACCGTGGCAGTATCACGCAGGATATACGGCGCACCGTGGATGCCATTGAACACTTTCCCGAGCTGCGTTTCTGTGCGGACTTCACGCACTGGTACATGGGGCACGAGCTTTCTCTGGCCGGCTTCGACGAAAAGCTGGCGTTCATGCAGCCCCTGATCGTGCGCACAGACATCGTTGAGGGGCGTATCGGCAGTACCAACTGCGCTCAGGTAACGCTGGAGTCAGCGAGTGATGATCGTCATTTCGTAGAGGATCATCGCCGCTTCTGGACGGCCTGTTTTCGCGCCAGCCTGGAGAGAGGACAGCAGGTGGTTTTCGCGCCACAGTTGCTGCCCGCCGTACTCCCGCATAACGGCATCGACTACCCCATTGCCTACGCGCAGTTGCAGCGAGGGTCCAGCGGCCACTGGGAAGAATTGAGCAACCGGTGGGAGCAGACGCTCCTGCATTGCGACATTGCGCGCGAATGTTACGCGCAAGCCAGGCAGAGTATGTCTCTCGAAAGCTTTGCCTAATCCATAGCAGCACGCGACCAGGAGTATCCCGGAATGAAAGCAGTGCGAGTACATGGCCCCTCAAATTTGCGCATAGACGACATAGAGCCTCCGGTACCCGGCCCACGTGATGTGGTCGTACGCACTGCCGTGGCGGGCATTTGCGGAAGTGACATCACGTTTACCCGAATAGGTGGCGTGGCGGCGGCCCAGACGGAACCCTTCGGGCTGGGGCATGAGCTTGCAGGTACGGTAGCCGCGGTGGGAGTCGATGTTGTGGGTATTGCCCCGGGCGACCGTGTGACGGTCAACCCGATGGGTGATGGGAATGCCATCGGCAACGGCGTCCCCGAGGGCGCCTTTGCCCCACTGCTCCTTGTGCAGAATGCCACGCTTGGTGGCTCTATCTACCGGCTACCCGACTCGGTTACCTTCGAGCATGCGGCTCTGATAGAGCCGCTATCAGTGGCTTTACACGCCGTACGCCGCTCTGACGTACAGCAGGATGACAGTGTGGTGGTGTTCGGGGCAGGCCCCATAGGGTTGGGGATTGTGGCGCTGCTCCATGAGCGAGGTGTGCGTGAGATTACCGTGGTGGATATGTCGAGCTCACGGCTGCAGCGCGCTTGCCGGCTGGGGGCGACACAAACCGTCAACCCGGCAGAGGGTGACACCTTCGATACGCTGGCTGCCGCACTGGGTAGCGGTAGTGTGTTTGGCTGGCCGACGATCAACGCCAGGCTCTGGTTCGAGGTGACCGGCTCCGCTGAGGTGCTGCAGTCCATTGTTGCCATGGCTCCTTCCCGCGCGCGGATGCTTGTGGTCGCGGTGCATCACACGCCGGTGCCAGTCGATTTTCAGATGGCCCTGGCCAAAGAGCTCGATTTCAGCATGTCGCTCGCCTACCCGGATGAGTTCCCCGAGGTGCTGGCCCTGTTGGCAAGTGGAAAACTGGACGTGTCCGCCATGATCAGCCACCGGCTACCCAGCGAGGATTTTTTCGCGGCCTTTGCGCTTGCACAGGATAAGGATGCCTCCGCAAAAGTACTGGTCGATTTCAGTGACTGATGTTACATGAAATTACGACGGATGACGTTGTGCATACAGGCTTTTCGGGGCAACCGCGCATGAAGGGCGCGGCGATATCCCTCGGAAGCAAACGCGATTGTTTTTTTGCTCGGAGATAGATCTATGAATAACGACATACTTTTGCGCTTGCCCACTGAGGCAGAAATTGCCGCATTCTGGGAAGACGGTGTGGTTTGTCTGCGCGAGGTCCTGAATCCGGCTTTCGTGCTCGCCATGGAGCCCGCTGTAGAACGTTTGGTCAGCGAGCCTACGGGCGGCACCATGCACAACATGTCCGCAATGGGCGCGGAAATTGCGGCGAGTGGTGAAGCGATACTGGACGGGGGCCGGAAAGGGCGCGGGCGGTTCATTTCTGGAACCGATCACTGGCGGGTAGACAGTGATTGCAGGGACTTTGCACTCTCGCCCGAAATCGGCGCCATCGTTGCACATCTGCTTCGCTCCAAGAAGGTGAATATGTGGGAGGACAGTGTGTTGGTGAAGGAGCCGGACACCGCGGAGCGCACGGCCTGGCATCAGGACATCTCGTATTTTCACGTCGCCGGTGAACAGGTGTGTACAACATGGATACCGCTGGATTTCGCCGACGCGGAAACTGGCGTGATGAGCTTTGTGCGCGGATCACACCGCTGGGACGCGGAGTATCGCCCGAACTGGTTTGTGTCCAACAGCCCGATGGAGGGCACCGTCGGTTCGCTAGTGCCCGACATAGACAGCATGGCAAACAGAAGCGAGGTGGAGCTTCTGCAGTTCGATCTCGGGCCGGGTGATCTGACGGTGCATCATGCGCGCACCCTGCACGCTGCGGGAGGCAATATGAGTTTGACGCGCCGCCGTCGTGCAATCAGCTTGCGCTACTGTGGCGACGACGCGGTGTATTACTTTCGCCCGGGGGCGCCACGCAAAGCGCACCATGAGTTTGTGGCAGCGGGCGATTCATTGGATGGGCCGGATTGTCCCGTGGTGTGGCGTGAGTAAAGCACTGCTGCCGCCACTTCTGCCTCGACAGGCGAACACCACCCCAGGCCGGACAATTAGCTGAGGACCCGATGACAACCAACACCCCCGTTTCCAATATTCACTATGACTACAGCGGCGCTACCGTACTGGTTACCGGTGGCACAAGCGGCATCGGCGCCGCGATTGCGAAGGCGTATCACACAGCCGGCGCTGACGTGACGATTACCGGCACCCGTCGCAATGCTCAGGAATACGACGCCGATTTGTCAGCCTACCAATACCTGCAGCTCGACCTGGAGGAGTCGCAGAGCATCGATCGTGTTGCCAACGCGTTGCCGCGACTGGATATTCTGGTCAATAACGGTGGATTGGCATTCCCCAGCCAGGGTCTTGACGAATCGGACCCCGACATCTTCCAACGCGCCGTGCAAGTACACCTGGTCAGCGCGCACCGCTTGGCCCAGCGCTGTAAAGACAAACTGGCCAGGAGCTCGCTACCCGGTGGGGCGTCTGTTATTGGCATCGCCTCCATGGCCTCCTTCTTCGGCATGGAGATTGTGCCGGGCTACGGCTCGGCTAAAACCGGGCTGGTCGGCCTGACGCGTGCCCTGGCCGTGGCCTGGGGCAAGTGCAACATCCGCGTCAACGCGGTAGCGGCGGGCCTCACCGCCAGCCGCATGACCAGCGCCACAATCGCCAATCCTGAATGGTCGCAGCCCACGCTGGCGCGCACCCCGGCAGGGCGGCTGGGCGTGGCGGAGGATATTGCGGTGCCGGTGCTGTTTCTGAGCAGTGCGGGTGCGTCCTGGATTACCGGCCAGACACTGGCGGTGGATGGCGGTTACACCGTATCTGGCTGACGGCCCCCCAAGGTCCCCAACAGCAGGGAGCACACTGATGACTGAACCCACGATCCGTATTGACGACCTGGGTGCGCCACAGCTGACACCCATGCAGCGCGAGGCAATTGCCGCCGCTCCTCCGGTGCACATGCAGGAGGCGCCTGTGTTGGCCGCTGCGCAGCAGGCAACAGGCTTGAGTGACTTTGGTGCCGGTGACTTTCGCGAGCGCCTGAGTGTCTGGCTGATGAGCTTTGACGAAGATCGGGGCCTGGGGCCGCTGGGCAGGGCCGGCTTGTTCAATGATGCGGTCCGCTACGCCAGCAATCGCCTGTTGCTGGAGGACCTGCTCAAGCGCAACCCGGATATTGCCGAGGTCGTGATCGACCGCCCGATTATCATTGCCGGCCTGCCGCGTTCGGGTACCACCAATCTTGTCAATATTCTCGCGGCCGACGAGCGCCTGCGCTCCATGCCCCTGTGGGAGGCCATGCAGCCAATTCCCGCACCGGGACAAGCGGCTGCGGGCGCAGGGGAGGACCCCCGGTTTACCGCGACCAAAGCGGTGTGGAGCGCGTTTGAATCTCTCCTGCCGCTGATGCTTGCCATGCACGAAATGGCGCCAGATCATGTGCACGAAGACATCGAACTGCAGGCGCTGGATTTTTCGACCTACCTGCCCGAATGGTTGTCCCGTCCCTATCGCTGGCGTGATTACTACTATGCCCACGACCAAACGCCGCACTACGCCTACGGCAAGAAAGTGCTGCAGGCCATGACCTGGCAGCGCGGCCCCAGCCGGTGGGTGATGAAATCGCCACCGCATATGGAAAACCTGGTACCCCTGCAGACCATTTACCCCGATGCCACCTATGTAATTACGCATCGCGACCCACTGGCCGTGCTGCAATCGGCGATGACCATGATTGCCTATGGCGACCGCCTGCGGCGCACGCACGTCGACTTGGGTGAGCTCGCCGATTACTGGATAGAGCGCATAGAACGCCTGCTGCTTGCCTGTGTGCGCGACCGGGAGCGCCTGCCTGAAGCACAAACCCTGGATGTACTGTTCCACGAGTACATGGCAGATCAGAGCAGCACAGTTGAGAAGATATACGCCATGGCCGGGTTGGAACTGGACAGTGGCGCAGCCCGCAGCATGCAGCGCTACTCGCGGGCCAATCCGAGGGGCAAGCACGGCAAGGTCAGTTACGATCTGGCGGGGGATTTCGGTATCGATGTGGCGGCCTTGCGGGAACGCTTTGCGTTCTACTACTCGCGGTTTCCGGTGCAGAAGGAGGTTTTGTGATGCCCTCCAGCCGGAAAAGGGCCGCCGCAGAGCGGCTCAAGAGCGGCGCTGCCTGGGATGATTTTTGTGAAACGGTACGCTCGGCCGGGCACATCGTTGACGAGTTTGAAGGCAAGATCACTGAGCTGGACCGCAGCGAGTGGTACCGTTTTTTAACGCGTCTGCTGCGCAACGGCTTCGAGCGCTACATGGAAAACTGTGAACCCGATCGCCCGCGCCTGCGCGATGCACCCTGGCGCCAGAGCATCAATTTTCAATCGCCAGACCAGGATCACCTGCTGGCCGAGTTTGTCGATGGCTCGTACGATTACCGCATTCATGGCAACCGTGGCACGCTGCCGTATTTTGTGATTGCCGCCTGGAGCGCAAAGCAGCCCGACGACCTGGCCGCACGAGAATGGGCCAAACACGGGATCAGCGGCCTGCAGGAGTTCGATCCTGCCACCTTGACGACCACCGGCTTCCTGCCCAGTGAAGCAATCGAGTTTGACGCCGACGGCAATTTCGAGATCATCGTGAGCCAGACGCAACCGGCGGGTACGAACAACTGGTTACCTATTACCAGTGATTGCGTGGGAATTCTGGTGCGCACCCTGTACCACGACCGGGCAAATACGGTCGCGCCAACCATGACCATCGCGCGTCTGGATAACGTGCCACCACGGCCCATAGCTGCTGACGAGGTTAGCGCCGGCTTGGCCAAGGCAGGCCAGCTGGTGTTGGCCTACGTGGAACTGGTGCGTAGCTGGTGGCAGGAGAACCTCAGCAAGCGGGCCAACAGTATCCGCTTCAGCCGCGCTCTTTATCTGAGCAATGGCGGCGTACCCGACCGGCATCACGGCTTCGGTGCATGGGAAAAGAAGGCGGACGAAGCGCTGGTATTGCACTTCACGCCTGGCCCCTGTGAATACTGGATCTTCCAATTGTGTAATGTCTGGCAGGAAAACCTCGATTGCTACGAGGAGGGTCAGGGTTATACCACCAAATCTCGGGCTCGCTATGAAAGCGATGGTTCCGTGTTCGTGGTGATCGCCGATGCCGACCCCGAGGTCGGCGGCGTATGGCTGGATGCCTACGGTCACGTCCACGGCGGCATGAGTCTGCGCCTTATCAAGGCCGCAGGTGAGCCACCACAGGTAGCACTGTATCGGCTGCCCTTGAAGACACTGCGTAGCGTCGGACTGAGCGGCTTGCCCAATGAACAAGCGATCATCAGCGGCGAGGTTACCGACTAGAAGCAGGGAGCTGATGGGTGTGCCAGAATTCGTGGGCTGTTGGACTGAACCAGGCCCACGATCTGGCAGCAGCAATTTGAGGCGCTCTACACATACCTTCCGTGCACACTACCGCGTGGCTTGAAATTGAGTCAGCATCTGCGTCATTCTGCGAAACCATCAAGCGAGGGATACGGCCATGAGGGCAAGTTGTTTGTGTGGTGGTGTCAAGTTCGAGATTGAAGGTGAGTTCGTGTACGCCGGTTACTGCCACTGCAATGAGTGCCAGAAATTTTCCGGCTCAGCCAACTCGGTGTTCGGCGGGTTGAAAAAAGAGCAACTAACCGTAGTGCAGGGTAGGGAGTTGATGAGCTACTACGTCAAGTACCCCGGCTCTCACGTTGCCTTTTGCAGCCGCTGTGGCTCCTGTTTGTTGAACGAGAAGGTCGACTGGGATACCACGAACATTCGATTGGGGCTGCTGGACGATGCGACGGCGAAGGAACCGGATTTTCATGTATATGTGGGGTCCAAAGCGCCCTGGCATCATTGGCAGGATGATCTGCCCAAGTTTGATGAGCTGCCTGACGGGTAGTGCAGCGGCGTTCCTGATCGGAGTGAGGTGTTGTTATGCACAGGATCGTGATCTTCGGCAATTCGGGCTCGGGCAAGTCAACTCTCGCCCTGGCGCGGTCTGCCAGTTTGGGGTGCCCGTTGCTGGACCTCGATACCATCGCCTGGGAGGCCGGCACCGAGACACCCACACGGCGCTCCCTGGAAGCGAGTCGCAGCGCCATACATGAGTTTGTCCACTCGGCGGAGAGTTGGGTGCTTGAAGGCTGCTACGCGGACCTGCTGGAGCTGGCCATGCCTCACGCCACTGAAGTTGTGTTTCTCAACCCGGGTACGGAGACCTGTATTGAGAACGCCAGGCAACGCCCCTGGGAGCCCCACAAATACTCTTCGCCTGCGGCACAGGATGCCAATCTGGCGATGCTCATCGCGTGGATCAGGGACTACGAACAGCGGGTGGATGAATTCTCCTACACAGCGCATCGACGTCTCTTCGATGGATTCCAGGGCCGGAAGCAGGAGTTGCAATCCAATGCACGGCGGACTGGCTGACAGCGTTTTCGACCCGTGAACCTGGCCTGAGAGCGCAGGCATTATTTAAACATCACGGAACAGCGCTAGAATGCGGGCAGGAAACGAGAGGAAAAGGAACATGATCGCCACACCCGCCCGCCACAAACTCACTCGCGCGCAGCTGGAGGCACACTGGATGCCCTACACGGGTAACCGCCAGTTCAAGCGCGACCCGCGCATGATCGTGGCTGCCGACGGTGTGCATTTCATCGACGATAACGGCCGCCGGGTGCTCGATGGCTTGTCTGGCCTGTGGTGCAGCGGCGCAGGGCACAACCGCCCGGAAATTGCCGAGGCGGTTCAGCGGCAGTTACTCACGCTGGATTACGCGCCTGCCTTCCAGTATGGGCACCCGAAAGCGTTTGAACTGGCCAACCGGGTGAAGTCCCTCACTCCGCAGGGGCTGGACTATGTGTTCTTTACCAACTCCGGCTCGGAAGCCGCCGACACGGCGCTGAAAATGGCGCGGGCGTATTGGCGCTTGAAAGGCCAGCCCGCGAAAACACGCCTGATCGGGCGGGCGAAGGGCTATCACGGGGTCAACTTTGGTGGCATTTCGGTGGGGGGCATCGGCCCCAACCGCAAGCTGTTTGGCCCGGCGGTCGAGGCAGACCACCTGGCTCACACGCTGTCGCCGGACACGGTGTTCAACCGCGGTATGCCAGGCCAAGGCGCAGAACTGGCGAATGAGCTACTGGAGCTGATTGCCCTGCACGATGCCAGCAATATCGCGGCCGTGATCATTGAACCGATGGCCGGTTCTGCCGGCGTGATCCCGCCACCGGTGGGCTACCTGCAGCGGCTGCGGGAACTGTGCAGTGCACACGATATCCTGCTGATCTTCGACGAGGTGATTACCGGTTTCGGCCGTTGCGGCGCAATGACCGGTGCCGATGCCTTCGGTGTGGTCCCCGACATCATGAACGTGGCCAAGCAGCTCACTAACGGCGCCATTCCCATGGGAGCGGTGATTGCGAAAGGCGACATCTACGATACCTTCATGGCCCAGGGCGGGCCGGACTACATGCTCGAGTTCCCCCACGGTTACACCTACTCGGGCCACCCGGTCGCCTGTGCCGCCGCGCTGGCCGCGCTGGATATCCTGGAGCAGGAGCAGCTGCCGCAGCGTGTGGCGCGCATGGCGCCTTACTTCGAGGCCGCCCTGCACCAGCTACAGGGCGCTCCCCATGTTGTGGATATTCGCAACTACGGTTTTGCCGGCGCGCTGCAGCTGGCGCATTACCCCGGTGAACCGGCGCGGCGTCCCTTCGAGGTGGCCATGCGCATGTGGGAGAAGGGGTTTTATGTGCGCTACGGGGCCGATACGGTGCAATTGGGTTTGCCTTTCGTGATTGAAGAGGCCCAGATCGACAGCTTGCTGGACGCGCTGGGCGACTCCCTGCGCGAGCTGGCGTAGCACGCACTGCGCATTTACCTGCCGTGCCCGACCTGAACCTGTGGCAACTCACCCTGACCGCCGCGGCAGTCAGCCTGCCCACCTTCGGCTGGGTGATGCTGGGCCTGGTGCTGCGTTTACTGGGCTGGCTGCAGCCACGCCATGTGCAGGCCATCTCGAAGTTCGCCTTCAATGCGGCGCTGCCCTTGCTGCTGTTCATCAGCGCCGCCGGCGTGGATTTTGCCGCCATGGGCGGTGCCACTTACCTGCTCGCGGGGGTGCTGGCAACGGTGCTCACCCTGTGTCTCAGCTGGATCTATGCCCGCTGGCGCGGCTTTGCACCGCCCACGCTGGGCGTGTTTGTGCAGGCGGGCTTTCGTTCCAACCTGGCGATACTCGGTTTCGCTCTCTGTCATGCAGCCTACGGCGAGCAGGGCCTGAGCCTTGCGGCATTGCCGGTCGCGGTGATGACGGCGCTCTACAATGCACTGGCGGTTTGGGTGCTGCAGGTGACACACGGAGGCAGCCGCTCTCTTGGCGGGCTGCTGGTTGGACTGGTGCGCAACCCGCTGCTGCTGGGCATTGGCGCAGGCATGTTGTATGCCCTATCCGGCATACCCCTGCCGGGTTTTACACCCGTGGTCAGTCAGCTGTTGTCGCAGGGCTTCTTGCCGCTGGTGCTGGTCAGCATCGGCGCGGCCATGCGCCTTTCCCTGCTGCGCAGTGCCGGCTCGGTGACCTGGGAAGCGGCGGGTTGGCGGCTGCTCGTGGGCCCCGCTATTGGGGTCGTGCTGGCGGTGTCGCTGGGCGTTGCGCCCATGCAACTGGGGGTGCTGTTCCTGTTGCTGAGCTCGCCGGTCGCCGCCGCAAGCTTTGTGATGGTCGTGGCGGCGCGGGGAGACGGCACGCTGGCGTCCAACATGATTGTGCTGACGACCTTGCTGTCGATCGTGTCTGTGACCGCGGGCTTTGCCCTGCTGGTGATCTCCGGGCTGGCGGCTGTTCCGGTCTGACCCGCGGTGGCGGTGGGGGTATACTGGGGTTTTGGTTTGGGGGAAAGGCTGTGACAAGTGCAACGAGGCCGCTGGAAGGGCTGCGCGTGATAGAACTGGGCCAGTTGCTGGCAGGGCCCTTCGCCTGCACCATTCTCGCCTATTTTGGCGCCGAGGTGATCAAGGTGGAGGCGCCGACGGGCGACCCTATTCGCGGCTGGCGCGTGGTACAGGACGGCACTTCGCTCTGGTACCGCAGCCTGGGCCGCAACAAGAAAAGCGTTACCCTCGACCTGAAAAGCGAGCGTGGCCGGGCGCTGGTGTTGCAGCTGCTCGACAGTGCCGATGTGCTGGTGGAAAACTTCCGTCCCGGAGCCATGGAGGACTGGGGCCTGGGCCCTGACGTGGTCAAGGCGCGTAACCCGCGCCTGGTATACGCGAGAATTTCGGGCTATGGCCAGACGGGCCCCTACGCCAGCAAACCGGGTTATGCGTCGGTGACCGAGGCCTTCGGGGGCTTTCGCTATATCAACGGCGAGCCCGGCAAGGCGCCGGTGCGGCCCAATATCAGCCTGGGTGATACCGTTGCGGGGTTGCACGCGGCGCTGGGCATCACGCTGGCGCTGTTGCAGCGTGCGCAGCCGGGCGGAGAAGGGCAGGTCGTCGATGTTGCTCTCTATGAGTCCGTTTTCAACCTGCTGGAAGGGATGATTCCCGAGTACGATGGCGCCGGTGTGGTGCGCGAACCGGCCGGAACGACCGTCACGGGTATCGTGCCCACCAACACCTATCACTGCGACGATGGCAAGTACGTGGTGATCGGCGGCAATGGTGATGCCATTTTCAAGCGTTTGATGACGGTGGCGGGGCGCTCGGATATGGCGGCAGATCCCGAGCTCGCCGACAACGTCGGGCGCGTGCGGCACGAGGCGGAGATCGACAAGGCGCTGGGCCTGTGGTGTGGCCAGCACTCATCCACGCACGTCATCAATGTGTTGGAAGAGGCGCGCGTGCCGGTGGGGCCGATTTACTCGGTGGCCGATATGCTTGCCGATCCGCAGTACCAGGCGCGCGGGCTGTTTGAGCAGGTGGAGATTGACGGCAAGCCCTTGAAGATTCCGGCGATCATGCCGCGCCTGGGATCGACGCCCGGGCGCACCGAGTGGCCCGGGGGTGCCCTCGGCAGCGCCAACCGCGAAGTGTTACAGGGGCTGTTGGGCCTGGGTGACGAGGAGTTGGCGCAACTCGCCGCAGAGGGTGTGATTGCTCCCAGCTGACCTCGCGGGCTCAGCTCGCCTGGCGCAGCTCCCCGTGTTGCGGGTTGCTGAACACCAGGCTGCCGTCATCCAGCGGTGCCACGGGCAGGGTCTTGCGGTCGCGATGGTAGTCCTGTGAATTCTGCCAGGGGTCGTGGTTGCCTTGCTTGGGCAGCAGGTCAACCACGCGTGCGATGTAACCCGCATTGAAATTATCCACCCAGGGCCGCGCCGTCATGCCCCGGTCGCTCGCCCTGAGTGTGGGTGTGACCTGGCTGGCGCCGCGGCGCGCCATGTCATTCAGCAAACGGCAGACGAAGCGGGCGGTGAGGTCGGCGCGCAAAGTCCATGAGGCATTGATGTAGCCGAACGTATTGGCCATATTGGGTACGCCGGAAAACAGCATGCCGCGCCAGCTCCAGGTGGCGCCAAAGTCCACCGCTTCACCATCGACCTCAAATGCGATTCCGCCCATGATCACGAGTTGCAGCCCGGTCGCGGTGACGATGATGTCCGCCGGCAATTCCTCGCCGGACTGCAGGCGAATGCCGGTTGCCGTGAAGGTGTCGATGTGATCGGTCACCACGTCTGCCTTGCCGCTGCGCAGGGCCGCGTAAAGGTCGCCATCCGGCACCAGGCACAAACGCTGGTCCCAGGGGTTGTAGGCCGGCGTGAAGTGTTTTTCGATATCAAAGTCCGGCCCCAGCGCGTTGCGCAGCATGCGCAGCAGGTGCGCCTTCACCTGTTCCGGCTGGCTGCGGCTCTTGTTGTACACCCACTGCTGCAGCTTCGTGTTCTTCCAGCGGGTGATGGCATAGGCCCAGCGGTCGGGCAGGCAGCGGCGCAGCAGGTTGGCCAGCCAATCGCGGTTGGGGCGTGACACCACATAGGTCGGGGAGCGCTGCAGCATGGTGACATGGGCAGCGTCCTGAGCCAGCGCCGGTACCAGCGTCATGGCGGTGGCACCGGAGCCGATAATCACCACACGTTTATTCCGGTAGTCGAGATCCTGCGGCCAGTGCTGGGGGTGTACCAGCGTGCCCTGATAGTGGGTTTGCCCGGGGAATTCGGGCGCGTGGCCCTGGGCATAGTTGAAGTAGCCGGAGCACAGCAAGAGGAACTGGCAGCTGAAGTGCTCTTCGCGGGTCTCCCCCTGTTCGTTGGTGACGGCGACGTCCAGCGTCCAGCGCGCCGTCTCGCTGCTGAAGCGGGCGTGCCGCACTGTGTGCTGGAAGTGTATGCGTTCGCGCACACCGTGCTCGTCTGCCGTGCTGTTGATGTATTCCAGAATTGACGCGCCGTCGGCAATTGCGCGCTCGTGAACCCAGGGTTTGAAGTCGTAGCCCAGCGTGTGCATGTCGCTGTCGGAGCGGATGCCGGGGTAGCGAAACAGATCCCAGGTGCCGCCGATGCGCGCTCGGCTCTCGAGCAGATTGACACGCTTGCCGGGGCACAGGGTTTGCAGGTGCACGGCGGCGCCGATGCCGGATAAACCGGCACCGACGATAATGACATCCGTGTGCCGGGCGCTCTCCGCGTCGCCCACCAGCGCTCAGGCCCGACCGAGGATAGAGCGGGCGACCAGCTCGCGCATGATCTCCGATGAGCCTCCGTAAATGCGCTGGATGCGCGCATCAGTGTAAAAGCGCGAGATGGGGTACTCCACGGTGTAGCCATAACCGCCGAACAGCTGCAGGCATTCGTCGATGGTGTCGCACTGCATTTCACAGGACGCGAGTTTCAGCATCGCCGCCTTGTCGGCGGTGAGTTCACCGCGGCTGTATTCGTCTGCGCACTGTTCATACAGGGCGCGGTTGAGGGCGATCTGGGTGCGCACATCCGCCAGTTTGAAGCGCGTGTTCTGGAAGCTGCCGATGGCCTGGCCGAAGGCTTTGCGCTCCAGTACGTAGTCGACGGTCAGTGCCAGCGCCCCTTCGGCGGCGGCGACGGCCTGCGCGGCGATGCCCAGGCGTTCCCGTGGCAGCTCTTCCATCATGATGGCGAAGCCCTTGTTCTCCTGCCCCAGCAGCGCGCTGGCCGGCAGGCGCATATCCTGGAAGAACAGCAGGGCGGTATCCGACGCGTGCTGGCCAATCTTCTCGATTTTCTTGCCGCGCTCAAAACCCGGCAATGACGTGTCGACGAGGAACAACGAGGTGCCCTTGGCGCCTTTGCCGGGGTCGGTGATGGCCGCGACAATCACCAGGTCGGCGTGCATACCGTTGGTGATGAAGATCTTGGAGCCGTTGAGAATCCACTCGTCGCCGTCACGCACCGCGTTGGTGCGAATGCCCTGTACATCGGAGCCAGCACCCGGCTCGGTCATCGCCAGCGCGCCCACCGCATCGCCGTTGACCATCTTCGGCAGCCACTGTTGCTTCTGTTCTTCTGTGCCGTGCCGCGCCAGGTAGGGCGCCACAATATTCGAGTGAATACCGAAACCGGAGGCAAAGCCGCCGAAACCCATGCGCGACAGCTCTTCAATCAGCATCAGGGTCACATGGGGCGTGGTGCCCGCGCCGCCGTAGGCTTCGTCCATGTCGGCACACAGCAGGCCTGCGGCGCCGAGGGTGCGCCACAGCTCGCGTGGCACCATGTGTTCTTCTTCCCACTGCTCATAGTGGGGCGAAATTTCCTGTTCAAAGGCGCGACGCGCCATGTCGCGAAACAGGGTCAGTTCATCACTTTGCATTGTGTGTACTCCAATTCGGGATTGGGGCAATGATAACCCCCTGGGGTAGTGGCCGACCACACTTCGGGTGCTACACTACGGCGCAACCATAATCAGCAATGGAGAGTACCATGCGCGAATATCTGCAGTTTTATATCAACGGTGAGTGGGTCGACCCGGTAACGCCGAAGGTCCACGATGTGATAAACCCGGCTGATGAGTCCGTGTGTGCGCACATATCCCTGGGCAGTGAGGCGGACGTGGATCGCGCCGTTGCGGCAGCCCGTAAGGCGTTTGACACCTGGGGCTACAGCACCCGGGAGGAACGCATCGCCGTGCTCGAGTCCTGCGTGGCAACCTATGAGAAGTACTACAACGACATGGCCGATGCGATCCGCGAAGAGATGGGTGCGCCCAAATCGCTGGCGGTCTCTGCACAGGCACATGCCGGGCTAGGTCACCTGCAGGAAGCCCTGCGCGTGCTGCGTGAGTTCGATTTCGAGGAAGACCTCGGCGAGCACCGTCTGTTCAAGGAGCCGATTGGTGTCTGCGGCCTGATTACGCCCTGGAACTGGCCGGTCAACCAGATTGGCTGCAAGGTGGCACCCGCACTGGCGGTGGGCTGCACCATGATTCTCAAGCCTTCGGAAGTGGCGCCCCTTTCCGGCTACTTGTTTGCGAAGATCATGCACGAGGCGGGTGTACCCGCGGGCGTGTTCAACCTGGTGAATGGCGACGGCCCCACGGTGGGCGCTGCGCTGTCACGCCACCCCGGCGTGGACATGATGTCCTTCACCGGCTCAACCCGCGCCGGTTCCCTGGTGGCGCAAAATGCCGCGCCCACGGTGAAACGTGTAACCCAGGAGCTGGGTGGCAAGTCGCCGAATATCCTGTTGGACGATGTGGACATGAAAGCCGCGGTGACGCGCGGGGTGCTGCACATGTATACCAACACCGGACAATCCTGCAACGCCCCATCGCGTATGCTGGTGCCGCGCGCACGCCTGGCCGAAGCCGAAGCCATTGCGGCCGAAGTCAGCGCGAGCGTGGTCGTTGGCGATCCGGCCAATGAGGCCACCACCATGGGGCCTGTGGTTTCCGAGCTGCAGTTCAACAAGATCCAGGGCCTGATCGAGAAGGGCATCGCCGAAGGCGCCAAGCTGGTTTGCGGCGGCCCCGGCCTCCCCGAAGGTATCGACAAGGGTTATTTCGTGCGCCCCACGGTGTTTTCAGAAGCCAACAACGACATGACCATCGCGCGCGAGGAGATCTTTGGTCCCGTGCTGGTCATGATCCCCTACGACACCGAAGAGGAAGCCATTGCCATCGCCAACGATACACCCTACGGCCTGGCGGGCTATGTACAGAGCGGCGATATTGCCCATGCGCGTCGTGTCGCCTCGCGTATTCGCGCCGGAAACGTGCATATCAACGGCGCCAGCGGCGGCTACAATGTGCCCTTTGGCGGTTACAAGCAGTCTGGCAATGGCCGCGAATGGGGCGCCCATGGCTTCACCGATTTCCTCGAGATCAAGGCAGTAGAGGGCTTCGGCAGCTGAGATGGCCGCGTTCGTTCTCGCAATTGACCAGGGGACGACCGGTACCACCGTCGCGTTGATGGACGCGGCGGGCCAGCTGCGCGCCAGCGTCAATATCGAGTTCCCCCAGCACTATCCGCAACCGGGCTGGGTGGAACACGATGCGGCGGATATCTGGTCCTCGGTGCAGCGCGGTATTCGCAGCGTGCTGCGCAAGCGTGTATGCAAGCCTGCGGATGTCGTCGCCATCGGCATTACCAATCAGCGTGAAACCTCACTCTTGTGGGACCGTGACAACGGTGAGGCGCTTAACCGCGCCATCGTCTGGCAGTGCCGGCGCACCACCGACTTCTGCGAAACGCTGAAAGCCGGCGGGCACGAGGCACAGGTAAAACGCAAGTCAGGCCTGGTGCTCGACCCGTATTTTTCCGCCAGCAAGTTTCGCTGGCTGCTGCGCAATACCTCGGGCATCGCCCGCAAGCTCCGCGCCGGGCGCGTGGCCGCCGGCACCATCGACAGCTATTTGATCTGGCAGCTCAGCGGCGGCGCCGTGCACGCCACCGATGTCTCCAATGCCTCGCGCACGTCTTTGATGAATCTGCAGCGCCTGAGCTGGGACAAGGAACTGATGGGGCTGTTTGAGGTGCCCGAAGGTATCCTGCCCGAAATCGTGCCATCCAGCGGCGTGATCGCGCACACGCGCAATGTGCCGGGCCTGCCGGACGGCATTCCCATTGCCGGCGTGGCGGGCGATCAACAGGCGGCCCTGTTCGGGCAGGCCTGCTTCAGTGCCGGCGATGCCAAATGCACGTTTGGCACCGGCTCTTTCATTCTGATGAATACCGGTGCTGAAATACTGCAGTCGCGCTCCGGCCTGCTGACCACCGCCGCCTGGCAGCTGGGCAACGCTGATCCGGTGTACGCCCTGGAGGGCGGTGCGTTTGTGTGCGGCGCCGCGGTGCAGTGGCTGCGTGACGGCCTTGGTCTTATTCGGCGCTCTTCCGAGGTGGAAGCGCTGGCGGCATCCGTTGAAGACAGCGGCGGTGTGGAGTTTGTGCCCGCACTGACCGGGCTGGGTGCACCCCATTGGGCACCGGACGCACGCGGTCTCCTCACGGGCCTCACCCGCGGTAGCGGTCGCGGGCACATCGCGCGCGCTACCCTGGATGCGATGGCCCTGCAGAACGCGGACATCCTGCTGGCCATGGAGCGCGACCTGGGCAAACGCATGCGGCCCCTGCGGGTGGATGGTGGTGCGGCCGCCAATAACCTGCTGATGCAGATTCAGGCGGACGTGTTGGGGCGCAAGCTGATTCGGCCGCAGATGATTGAAACCACCGTGGCGGGTGCCTGCTATCTGGCGGGGCTGGGGGTCGGCCTGTGGGCCGGGCCTGCGGACCTGCGCAAGATCTGGTCAGTGCAGCAGGAGTTCACGGTGCGCCTGTCTGCCTCGGCCCGTCGGCGCCGGCATGCCTCGTGGCAGGCAGCGCTCGCCCGCGCGCTGCTCTAGGGGCAGGCCGTGGCTGATATCCTCACCTTCCGCAAACCCTCATTGAAGGAAAAGCACAAGGGCAACACATTGTGCCGTCACGGTCACCACAAATGGGCGGTGGACAAAGCCAAGCAGTTTGATGTCAAACAGGGCCGGTTGGTGACGGTGTATTGCTGTACCCGCTGCGGTGAGCGTAAAGTGAAGGCACTGTAGCAACTTCAGGTAAATGCCATGACCCAGATGATCTACCCCACCACCAATCTCAAGGCCACCGAGCAACTGGTGATTGAGCGCGGCGAAGGCGTATACGTCTACGACAACCGCGGCCAGCAGTATCTGGAGGGTATGAGCGGCCTCTGGTGTACCTCCCTCGGCTACGGCAACGAGGAGGTGGTCGAGGCAGCGGCGCAGCAGATGCGCAACTTGTCTTACTCACACCTGTTCGGTGGCAAGACGCACCCGGCGGCCATGAAACTCGCAGATACCCTGGCGGACATGGTGCCGGTGAACAACGCGCGCGTGTTCCTCGGCAATTCAGGCTCGGATGCCAACGATACGCTGGTCAAACTGCTGCGCTATCATTTCAACGCCATTGGCCGTCCGGAAAAATTCAAGATCATTGCCCGCGAACGCGCCTATCACGGGGTGACGGTCGCAGCGGCTTCCCTCACCGGGCTGGTGCCGAATCACACGCATTTCAGCCTGCCGTTTGATGCGCTGGGTGTGCTGCGCACAGGTGCGCCACATTTCTACCGCGACGGATTGCCCGGAGAAACCGAGGAACAGTTCGCCACACGCCGTGCGCAGGAGCTGGAAGCCCTGATTCAGGCCGAGGGGCCGGAAACCATCGCGGCCTTTATCGCCGAGCCGGTGAACGGTGCGGGTGGCGTGATTGTGCCGCCACCCGGTTATTTCGAGAAAGTGCAGGCGGTGCTGCGCAAGTACGACATCCTGTTCTGGGACGACGAGGTGATTTGTGGTTTTGGCCGCACTGGCGCCGACTTTGGTGCCACCACCTACGGTATTCAGCCGCAGCTGATGTCGCTGGCGAAGGCGCTGTCATCAGCCTATTTGCCGGTCAGCGCTGCCATCGTCACGGGCGATATCTACGAGTCCCTGGTGGAGCCCAGCGCCGCGGTCGGTATATTCGGCCACGGCTATACCTACGGCGGCCATCCGGTCGCTTGTGCCGTGGCCTCCAAAGTGCTGGAGATCTACGAGCGCGACCAGCTGTTTGCCCGTGCCGCCGACACCGGCCGCTATTTCCAGCAGCAGCTGCAGCGCTTCGTCGACCACCCGTTGGTGGGCGAGGTACGTGGCGTGGGCATGATTGCTGCCCTTGAGCTGGTGGCGAACAAATCTTCGCGGGAAGCCTTCCACGGTAACGCCGTAGGCGGCCACTGCGCCTTGCGTGCCCAGGAGCACGGGCTGATTGTGCGTGCCATGGGAGGCAACAGCATCGCCCTGTGTCCGCCCCTGGTGATTACACAACAGCAGGTCGATGAACTTGTGGCCAAGCTGGGCAAGGCGCTGGACGACACGCTGCGGTACGCCAGTGATGAGAAGCTCCTCTCGCAGGATTGAATCCGGGGCCGAGAGGGCCCCGTCAATCATGTCCCGCATCGGGTGAACACCTGATAACTCAAGGCTATTGGCTGCATGACTCCAAGTGCCTGCGCGTCCTTATTTCAGTCTCTATAATCTGGCTTGAAACCGAGAGACGAAAAGGACGTGCAGCATGTCGACAATAAGAACCCAACGTGGAGCACGGGCGTTGCTTGCGTTTTTGATCTGTATTCTTCCGACACTGGCAGTTGCCAAGCCGCCGAACATTCTGGTGATCTGGGGTGACGATATCGGCATCACCAATCTGAGCGCTTACAGTGATGGTTTAATGGGCTATACAACGCCGAATATTGATCGCATTGCGCGCGACGGTATCCGCTTTACCGATTATTACGGCGAACAGAGCTGTACCGCAGGGCGTTCGGCCTTCATCACTGGCCAGAGTCCTATCAGAACCGGTCTCACCAAGGTCGGCATGCCCGGCGCTGATATCGGTTTGCAGCCGGAGGATGTCACGCTTGCTGCACTGCTCAAGGATCGTGGCTATGCCACGGGCCAGTTCGGCAAGAATCACCTGGGTGACAAAGATGCGTTTTTGCCGACAAACCACGGCTTCGACGAGTTCATGGGGAACCTGTATCACCTGAATGCGGAGGAAGAACCCGAGCATCCCGATTACCCGACGGACCCAGAATTCCGCGAGCGGTTTACGCCGCGCGGTGTAATCCACAGCCACGCTGATGGCCGCATAGAAGACAGCGGCCCGCTGACGCGCAAGCGTATGGAAATGGTGGATGAAGAATTCCTCGCGGCCGCGACGGATTTCATCGGTCGTTCCACGCGCCAGGAGAAGCCGTTCTTTGTCTGGTTCAATACAACGCGCATGCACTTCTACACCCACATTACCGATGCGGAGCGTGGCCTCTCCGGGCAAGGCTTTTACAATGATGCGATGGTGGCACACGACGCCCTGATTGGTCGCTTGCTTGACCAGTTGGATGAACTCGGTGTCAGCGACGATACCATCGTCGTGTATTCCACGGATAATGGCCCCCACTACAATACGTGGCCAGACGGGGCGATTACGCCGTTTCGGGGCGAGAAGAATACCAACTGGGAGGGCGGTTACCGAGTGCCCGCCATGGTGCGTTGGCCGGGCCGTATTCCCTCTGGAAAAGTGTCCAACGAGATCATGTCCCACATGGACTGGCTACCCACCCTGGCGGCCGCAGCGGGCGCCCCGGACGTTGTTGAACGATTGCAGCGCGGCATGCGAGTAAATGGTCAGGACTATCGTGTGCACCTTGATGGCTTCAACTTTTTACCCTATCTGACGGGTGAGACGCCAGCGGGTCCGCGGGAGAGCTTTATCTACTGGAGTGACGATGGACAGCTGACCGGCATGCGTATCGGCGACTGGAAAGTGGTGTTCGCCGAGCAGCGAGCCGCCCGGTTCGACGTATGGCGCGATCCGTTCGTGCCCCTGCGAATTCCCAAGCTGTTCAACCTGCGTCGTGACCCTTTTGAGCGGGCCGACACCGATTCCAACGCCTACAACGAGTGGTGGGGACGCATTGCCGGGCCCTTCATTTCACTTTCGAGAATGCATTTGTCGCGGTTTCTCGCCACGCTGGAAGAATTCCCCCCGCGTCAGCGTCCCGCTTCTTTTACTGTAGATCAGGTGCTTGAGGCTGCCTTCGACGACCGGCAGTAACAGCGCCGGGAGCGTATACGCAATGGCTCCGGGCTGTCATCGGCACGGGGCTTGCGCGGTCGGAGAGTTCGCCGCTTCCGGTTATGCATCCGATAACAATTAGTCATTTCCGCGAGCCAGACTGGCCCGGTATGGTTTCCGCAAAACCATACAATAACGAAGATGCGCATGTTTGCCCGATTCGATAAAAGCCTGAAAGTCCTGCCGCTGGCGGTCGCCTGTGCCTGTGTTACCAACACTGCATCGGCGCAAATGCTGGAAGAGGTTGTGGTGACTGCACAGAAGCGCAGCCAGAGCCTGCAGGATGTACCGATATCCATAAACGCCGTGTCCGGTGAAAAGCTCAGAGAGGCCGGAATCACCCGCATAGCAGATTTGCAGGTGTATGTGCCGAACCTCACCATGAGCGAGGCGGCCATCGGCTCCAATATCTATATCCGCGGGGTAGGCTCGCAGGTTAACCAGGGCTTCGAGCAGTCGGTGGGAACCTACGTCGATGGCATCTATTTTGGTCGCCCGCGGCAGTTGCGCGCTCCTTTCTTTGACCTGGAGCGGGTTGAAGTTCTGCGTGGTCCCCAGAGTATCCTGTTCGGCAAGAATTCGATCGCGGGTGCGTTGAACCTGGTCACCGCAAAACCGACGGATGAATTCGAGGGCAGTATCTCTGCGCTGCTTGAGCCTGACCATGGTGAGCTTGAGACCAGCCTGGTACTTTCCGGGCCCATTACCGACGCGCTGGCCGGGCGTCTGGCAGTTCGATACAGGGAAATCGATGGTTTCATCGACAATGTGGCCAAAGATCTTGATGAAATGGAGACTGAGGAAACGGTGGTGCGCGGCGCGCTGCGCTGGGATGCCACCGAGAACCTGCAGGTTGACTTGAAACTCGAGACGGGTGAGTTCAATTCTGTGGGGCGCAATTCCATTATCATCGGCAGTCCTGCGCCGGGTGGCGCTACGCCGGTCCTCAATGATTTTACGCGCAAGGCCGCGCTGGACCCGGAATTCAGCGACAACAACTACGACAACGCAACCCTGACCTTGAACTATCAGCTGGGTGAGTTTGAACTGGTGTCGACCACCGGATGGTCTGCTTACGATTACACAGAGGAGGTCGACACCGATTTTGGTGTGGGCAGCACGGTGCAGTCTCCGGCGGCAGAGGACTTCGAGCAGTTGAGTCAGGAATTGCGCCTGGTGTCGCCCCTCGGGCAGACGTTTGAGCACATACTTGGCGTGTTCTACCAGACATCCGAGACGGACTATGCCGAACCTGCCCGGATCACCCTGCCCAGTGTAGCGGTAGAGCTGGACCGGAACTTTTTTTCCGACAGCGACCTCTGGGCGGTGTTCGGCCAGTCCACTTGGAATGTCTCTAACAACTTTCGCGCGACGTTGGGTTTACGCTACACGGTTGAAGACAAGGAGGGCGGACGCAAGCTCGTGACGCGCAATCTGGATGGCAGCGTATTTAACCCGCTGGGGCTGCCGGGGTTTGCTGAACTGGGCATGCCGCTGCCGCCTCTCGGAGTCACACCGCATGACCTGAGCGGTGAGCGTGACGAAGAAGTGGTAACCCCCTTGCTGAATCTGCAATGGGACGTTGCCACCGACGCCATGCTGTACGCAAGCGTGTCGACCGGCTACAAAGCGGGTGGATTTGATGCGCGCAGCAACCGGGCCACATTGCCCGATGGTCGTCCCGCGCTTGAATTCGAGGAAGAGGAGGCACTTTCTATGGAGCTGGGTGCCAAGCTCGGACTGATGGATGGCGCAGCCGAATTGAATATTGCGGTGTTCCGCACGGAGTACGACGACCTTCAAGTCAGCGTGTTCGACGGCGTTCTGGGCTTTGACGTGCAGAACGCGGCGTCTGCTACTACACAGGGCCTGGAGATGGATGGCCGTTGGCAGCTGACCGATAAACTGCGGCTGACCGGCGCGTTTGCCTATACGGATTTTGAATTTGAGGATTACGAAGATGGTGCCTGCTATAAGGGCCAGCAACCGAACCAGGTGGTCGATGGTGTGCCGTTCTGTGACTGGTCCGGCAACACCAACCAGTTTACGCCGGAATTCAGCGGCACCCTGGGTGTCGATTTTGTACAGCCTGTATTCGGGAATCTGGAGTTGAGGTCAACGCTGGATGTCATATACTCGGACGATTACTACGCCGCGCCTGATCTTGATCCCAATGCGCTGCAGGACAGCTACGTCAAGCTGAATGCACGTTTCGCACTGGGCCGCGCGGATGGTACTTGGGAAGTCGCGCTGGTTGGCAAAAACCTGACGGATGAAGAAATCATCACGTTTGCCAACGATGTGCCGCTCACCGGGCCGGTGACAAGCTACTTTGCATTCGTGGAGCGCCCGCGAACGGTAGCCGTGCAGGCAACCTATAATTTCTGATAATAAGCGAGGGCGGTATGGCAGTATCCGGTAGCAAGTTGGCCTGTTTCAGGGCCGCTGTAGTGGGGGGGCTGTTTGTTGCAACGGTCGGTTGTGGCCAGCAGGCTACCGAGCCAGCGGCAACGTCAGTTCCTGCAAGCGTTGCCGCCGTTGACGGCCAGCGCATACAGCAGGCCGATCAACAACCGGGGAATTGGCTGAGCCATGGGCGCACTTACAGCGAACAGCGTTTCAGCCCGCTCGAGGACCTGGACGAATCCAATGTTGCCGAGCTTGGCCTTGCCTGGTATTTCGATCTGCCGGATGACCGCGGTATAGAAGCCACGCCCATTGTGGTTGATGGCGTGATGTACGTCACCGGCGCCTGGAGCAAGGTGTTTGCACTGGACGCCGCCAGCGGTGACCTGCTCTGGCAGTACGACCCGCAAGTGCCGCGCGAATGGGCAGGGAACCTGTGCTGTGACGTGGTCAATCGCGGCGTAGCGGTCTGGAAAGGGGTTGTGCTGTCCGGCACCCTGGACGGCCGGTTGCAGGGCATCGACGCACGCAACGGGGAACTGCTCTGGGAGACGCGCACCACGCCGCTGGATCGCCCCTACTCGATAACCGGCGCACCGCGTGTGGTGAAAGACCGGGTGATCATCGGCAACGGCGGGGCAGAGCTGGGTGTGCGCGGCTTTGTGTCCGCCTACGATTACCGTACCGGTGAGTTGCAGTGGCGCTTTTATACGGTCCCGGGAGACCCCTCCCTGCCATTGGAGCACCCGGCACTGGAGATGACACTGGACACCTGGAAGGGCGGTGAGTGGTGGAAGATCGGTGGCGGTGGCACCGTCTGGGATTCCATGGCCTATGACCCGGAGGCCGATCTGCTGTATATCGGGACCGGCAATGGCTCGCCCTGGAATCGCAGTATTCGCAGTCCCGGCGGCGGCGATAACCTCTTTCTGTCCTCGATGGTCGCGCTGCGCCCGGAAACCGGGGAATACGTCTGGCACTACCAGACCACACCTGGTGAAAGCTGGGATTACACTGCTACACAGCACATGATTCTTGCTGAAATCGATTGGCAGGGCGAACTGCGCAAAGTGATTATGCAGGCGCCGAAGAACGGTTTCTTCTACGTATTGGACCGCTTGACCGGCGAGTTGCTGTCGGCGGAGCCCTACACACAGGTAACCTGGGCGGATCGCGTTGACCTGGAAACCGGGCGGCCGGTGGAAAACCCCGCGGCGCGTTACGAGCAGGGTGAGGCGGCATTGATCTGGCCGCATCCACTCGGCGGACACAACTGGCACCCGATGAGCTATAGCCCCAACACCGGCCTGGTCTATATCCCGGCGCAGGAAATCGGCATGAACTACTCACGCGACGAACAGTTCAGCTACAGTCCCGGGGGTTGGAACACAGGCGTGGCGTTGGAAGCGGCCGGTATGCCGGACGATGAGGCGGTGCGCGCCGAGTTCGGCAAACTGACCAAGGGCCATGTGAGTGCCTGGGACCCGGTTGCGGGGCGCGAAGTCTGGCGTATTCAGCACGACAACATCTGGAACGGGGGTTTGCTCTCCACCGCGGGTAATCTGCTGTTCCAGGGCAACGCGGAGGGCGAACTGGTCGCCTATCGCGCCACCAATGGGGAGCGCTTGTGGCGCTTCCCGGCGCAAACCGGCATCGTCGCTGCGCCCATCAGTTACCAGGCCGGTGGTGAACAGCTGGTTGCGGTGGCTGCGGGCTGGGGTGGTGCTTTCGCGCTGACCGGTGGCGAGCTGGCCAGTCGCAGTGCGGGGTCCGTAACCAACAGCAGGATACTGGTGTTCCGCCAGGGCGGCACGGCCACCTTGCCTGCAGTTGCCAGGAGCAGAGAAGTCACTGCAGCGCCAGCGGCCACTGCCTGGCAAATGGCACAATCCGTAGAAGCCGCGTCAGACCCAGACGCTATCGAGCGCGGCCGGGTGCTGTTCATGCGCAACTGCCATATGTGCCATGGTGACCGCGCGGTATCCGGTAGTAACATCCCCGATCTGCGGCACATGTCCGATGAAACCGTGGCGCAGTTTGGTGCCATTGTGCTCGGCGGCCTGCGACACCAGGGCGGTATGCCCGGCTTTGCAGAGCGCCTGGAGCAGGCGAACGCCGAGGATCTGCTCGCCTACCTGCTCAGCGTGAGGGTGGCCGCAGCAGGCAAGGGCTGATTCAGGTTCGCGCTGTGGTTGCCGCTTCGCCGTGAAGCAGTTGGTCAATCAGAGCCCTGCCCGCGGGTGGCAGGGTGGCGTTGCGCAGATAGACGATGCCCGGGCGCACCATGATGTCGGTGAAGCCCGGGAAGTCGATTTCCACAAGCTTGGCGCCCACGACGCTGTCACGCAGTATCCGCTCCGGAGCACAGGTGATGAAGTCGGAATGCAGCACGACTTTGCTCAGCAGGCTGAAATCCTCGCAGTAGATACGGCAGGCCCGGGCGATAAATAGATCCGGGTCTGCCCCGTCCGGCGCATTGTCGCGCAGCCACTCTACCCAGCGCCGCGGTAGTGAAGGCAGGGCGAGAGAATAGTTGGCCAGGTCTTCTGTCCGCACAGAGCCTGCTGCTAGCAGTGGGTGCCCCGGACGGCACGCCGCGATAGAGCGGATAGGTGTCAGAGGCACGATCTCAAGGTCGTCTTGTCCCTCGAATTCGCCGATGTCCGCGACCATAAGGTGCAGCGTCCCGGCGTGTAGTTGTTGCACCAGTCCCGCCCAATTGTCGATAGAGACGCGAATGCTGAGCCCGGGGTGCTCTGACACCAGGCGTGCCACGGCGTCACTTATTGGCCCACGTGCAACAATCGGCCCGCTGCCAACGCGCAGCTCGCCGCGCAGGTTGTCGGACAGTGCATCCAGGCTGTGGTGAATGTCATCCAGCTCGCGCATGATGCGTTGTGCGTGCTCCATCAACACTTCGCAATGCGGGGTTGGGTCCACGCTTTGCGACTTTCGGTCAAAGAGCGAGACTTCCAGCTGCTGCTCCAGGTTCTTGATGCTTTTGGTGAGCGCGGGCTGGGTGATGAACAGGGCGTCCGCCGCTTTGCGAAAACTGCGGTGTTTCGCCAGCATGATGACGTGACGGAGTTGCCGGGTATCGATGGGGTGCATTGCGCTGCAGCCTACCGATCCAGGCCACCCATCAGCATGTACTTGATCTCCACATAATCATCCATGCCGTACTTGGAGCCCTCGCGCCCGGAGCCGGACTCTTTGACGCCGCCGAAGGGGGCCATTTCGTTGGAGATCAACCCTTCGTTGATGCCCACGATGCCGTATTCCAGTGCCTCGGCAACCCGCCACACACGGCCGATATCGCGCGTGTAGAAATAGGACGCGAGGCCAAACTCCGTGTCGTTGGCCATCGCTATCGCCTCCGCCTCGGTGTGGAAACGCACTACGGGTGCAACCGGGCCAAAGATCTCATTGCGGAACACGGGCATGTCGCGGGTGACGTCTGTGAGGATGGTGGGCTGGTAAAAACAGCCCCCCAGCGCGTGCTTGCCGCCACCGAGGGCGACCTGCGCGCCGGCGTCGACCGAGGCCTGCACCAGTGCATCTACGTCGTCGACGGCCGCGGCATTGACCAGCGGCCCGATTTTGACGTTCTCGGCGAAGCCATCGCCTACGGCTAATTCAGTGGTCGCGGCCACCAGCTTGCGCACGAATTCATCGTAAACGCTGTGTTGCACCAACATGCGATTGGAGCAAACGCAGGTCTGGCCCGAGTTGCGGTATTTAGAGGCAATGGCGCCCTCGACCGCGGCATCAATGTCGGCGTCGTCGAAGACGATGAACGGCGCATTACCGCCGAGCTCCATGGAGGTTTTTTTCATGGTTTCCGCGCACTGGGCTTCCAGCATCTTGCCCACCGGGGTGGAGCCGGTGAAGGTGAGCTTGCGCACGGTGGGATTGCTGGTCAACTCTCCGCCAATGGCAGAGGAGCTGCCCGCGACAATGTTCAGCACACCGGCCGGCACGCCTGCGCGCTCCGCCAGTACCGCCATGGCGAACGCCGAGAGCGGCGTTTCGCTGGCGGGCTTGATGACGATGCTGCAGCCTGCTGCCAACGCCGGCGCAGCCTTGCGGGCAATCATGGCGTTGGGGAAATTCCACGGCGTGATGGCGGCGACGACACCTACGGGTTGTTTGATGCAGACGATGCGACGGTCCGCGCTGGGGCCGGGTATCACATCGCCATCAATGCGCTTGGCTTCCTCGCCAAACCATTCGATAAACGAGGCGCCGTAGGCGACTTCGCCACGCGATTCCGCGAGTATTTTACCCTGTTCCGCGGTCATGATGGTGGCCAGGTCCTCTTGGTTTTCCAGCATCAGGTCGAACCATTTACGCAGCACGCCCGCACGGTGTTTGGCAGGCTGTGCTTTCCACCCCTCCATTGCGAGGCTGGCGGCTTCAATGGCGCGCCGTGTTTCAGTGGCTCCCACTTTCGCGACCCGCACCAGCAATTCGCCGTTGGCCGGGTTGCTGACAGGGAAGGTGGCGCCATCATCTGCATCCACCCAGGTACCGCCAATATAGGCCTGTGTTTGCAGTAGAGTGGGGTCCGACAGTGAAAGGTTCATAGTGTGTTCCTCGTACGTACAGAGTGTGCATTGCGTTCTGCCCGGTAGTGTAGCGCAGAATATACAGGCCGCCCCCGGGGGCATCACCACGGGAACACTATAACGATTCCGGGGCAATTTTGCGCCGGTGCAGCGCTCAGCGTGACCGTCGTCGGCGACCGCTGAGCTTGTGTTTACGCACCAGCCCGCGCAACTGGTCGTAGCTCAGCCCCAGTGACTCCGCCGTGCGTCGTTGATGATGGCCGTGATCGGCGAGCGCCTGATGCAGCAGGCGCCGTTCAATGGCCTGCATCCGGGCACCGAAATCCGTGATGCCGGGAGTCACGATTTCGCTCGTCGCCGTCCGGGCGGGGTCTGGTGCGCCCGGAGCAGGTGCCGCTGGCAGAGGCTCAAACGGCGACAGAAACGGGTCGAGCACGATCTCCGCTACGGGCCTCGCTTCGTTACCCCAGCGATGCAGTGAGCGTTCCACCGTGTTTTTCAGCTCTCGCACATTGCCCGGCCAGTCATGTGCCTGCAGGCTGGCCAGCGCCGCCGCGGTAAAGCCTGGAAACAGTGTCCAGCCCAGCTCCTTGCACATGAGCAGGGCAAAATGCTGGGCGAGTTCAGGAATGTCCTCCGTGCGCTGACACAGTGCCGGCAAGTGCACCACGTCAAAACTCAGGCGATCCAGCAGGTCGGCCCGGAAACGCCCTTCGGCGACCAGCGCACGCAGGTCCGCATGACTGGCTGCCACCACACGCACATCCACCTGCAGCGTCTGCTGACCGCCGAGGCGTTCGAATTCACCGTATTCCACCAGCCGCAGCAGCTTTTCCTGCACCGGTAGGGGCATGGTGCCCAGTTCATCCAGAAACAGTGTGCCACCGTCTGCCCGCTCAAAACGGCCCTGGCGCAGCCGTGTTGCACCGGTAAAGGCGCCGGCTTCATGACCAAACAGCTCGGAGTCGAGCAGGGTGTCGGACAAGGCGGCGCAATTCACCTTCACGAAGGGCGCCGCCCAGCGCGGTGAGAGGAAGTGCAGCCGTTCAGCGGCCAGCTCCTTGCCAGTGCCCCGGTCGCCGCGCACGAGTACTGGCCGGTTTATACCCGCCAGTTGCGAAATGTGATCAAGCGCATGGGCCAATGCGCCTGAACTGCCAATAATGCCCTCGCCGGATGCCATGGGTTTTATAGACCCCTGAAAAAGGTTAATAAAACCTATAAAAGGTCAAATATACTCATAAATCAATAGCTGGCCGTGCGGTTTTTCCGTGATAGAGAACAATTTCCAGTTAAAACAGTCAGTTAGACGATGTGGCACGCTTCCTGTATTGATAGCCGTGGAAACGCCAGTCACGGCATTCGGCAAACGGGCACGACCCGGGGAGAACACACATGGGCATTTTTTCGCGGATGAGCGATATCATTAACTCCAACCTCAACGCCCTGCTGGATCAGGCGGAGGACCCGCAGAAGATGATCCGCCTGATCATCCAGGAAATGGAGGACACCCTGGTGGAGGTGCGCAGTTCCTCCGCGCGGGTACTGGCGGACCGCAAGGCGGCGGCGCGCCGCTTGCAGCAGGTGCAGGCAGAAGCGGAGGCCTGGGAGCGCAAGGCCAAGCTGGCGGTGAACAAGGGGCGCGAAGATCTCGCGCGCGCCGCGCTGCAGGAAAAGCATGCCATTGAAGACGAAGTCGCGGTGGTGGAAGCCGAGTTGCGTGCCACCGATGAGCACATCGCCCAGCTCAGCACCGAGATCGGCCAGCTGCAGCAGAAGCTCTCCGACGCCAGGGCGCGTCAGCAGGCGCTGCTCATGCGCAGCCAGACTGTCGAGTCGCGTATCAAGGTCAAGCGCCAGATGCACCGCGAAGCCCTGGACACCGCGTTCCAGCGTTTCGAGCATTTCGAGCGACGTATCGATAACCTCGAGAGCCAGCTGGAACTGCTGGACGTGGGCCGCGACGTAGCCCCCGACCTCGCGGCTGAAATCGCATCGCTGGAAGAGGACGAGCGCATCAGCGATGAATTGCAGCGCCTGAAAGCGGAAATGTCCGGCGGCACAGAGCCCAGGGCGTGATGCCTGCTATGATCGCCCTTGTCGGCTTCGCCGGGTTCCCCGGGTTCCCCACACAGTTCGAGGATACCGCCCATGCAGTTCTGGCAATTCATGTTCGTGCCAACCATTCTATTTCTGGTCATCGTGGCCCCCATCTGGATCACCATGCACTATCGCAGCGTTAACCGCTCTTCGCAGAGCCTGAATGCGGCGGACCGGCAGGACCTGGAAGATCTGCTGGCCACGGTTGACCGGCTCACCGAGCGTATCGGCGCCCTGGAAACGATTCTGGATGCAGACCACAGCACCTGGCGCGAGCAGTCTGGCCGCCAGCCGCGTAAGGAGGAGTACAACAATGAGTGACAACTATCAGCGCAATCGCAATCGTCACGGGCCCGACTGGCGCTCGGCAGAGCGGGGATTCCGGCAGCGGCGCGAAGCGGGCTGGGGGATGAACCTCTATCGCAGTAACCGTAGCCGCCGTATAGCCGGCGTGTGTGCCGGCCTGGCGGAGTATTTTGACGTGGCGCACTGGGTGGTGCGTTTGCTGTGGGTCGCGGCGGTGTTGTTTACCGGCACCCTGGCGCTCTGGGCTTACCTGGGAGCATGGTTGCTGCTCGCCCCCCGACCACAGCAGCGAGGCAGTGCGGCCGGTAGCGCGGGTGGCCCCGGTGACGACCCTGAGCCGGCGGTGGATATGGAGTACGACGAGCGGCATCACGACTACCGCCCGCGCAAGGTCTTCCGCTACAGTGAACCAGGCCCCGTGCGCTTGCGCCGTGCCCGCGAACGCCTGGACGCCGCGCTGCGCCGTGTTGAGGCGATGGAAAGCTATGTGACCTCTCGGCAGTACGAGCTCGACCGGGAAATATCGCGCCTCTAGGCCGCCCTTGCCGGGGCTTCCCCCGCCCCGGAGGGATACGCTATCCTGCCTCCGGTAATTCTTTTTACGCAAGTAGTCCCGCTCGTGGGCGCTGGCGAGAGGTGGGTGGCATGACGGCAATGGAAACCTTTGACGGCGGCGCTCCGCTGGTACTTGAGCCGGTGGTGCCGCCACCTCACGCCCTGCTGGCGCTTACCGAGGCACACCGCGCCGCAATGGAAGCGGTGACCCTGGGTCTCAGTCGCCGCTTGCTGGATAAAGCGCCGCGCGGCGATGGTCACCCGGTGATGGTCCTGCCCGGGTTTCTCGGGGCCGATGGTTACAACGCCGGTTTTCGCCGCTACCTCACGAAACTGGGTTACGCCGTGCACGGCTGGGGCCTCGGCCGCAACCTGGGCCCGCGTGAAGGGGTGCTGGAAAGCCTCGAGGAGCGCATAACGTTTCTCGCCGAGCGGTATGACGGCCCCATTTCCCTCATTGGCCACAGCCTCGGCGGCATATTTGCTCGTGAACTGGCGCGCGCCTTTCCCGAGCGTGTGCGGCAGGTGATTTCCCTCGGCAGCCCTTTCGGAGAGGGGCGCATGATCGCCTCCTATCCTGCGCGCCTGTTCAGTGCCCTCAATCCACCGGAGGACCTGCCGATTGACCAGGGTATCTTGCATGTCGCCCCCCCTGTACCCACTACGGCAATATACAGTCGCGGAGACGGGGTGGTGAACTGGCAGACGACGTTGCAGCGTGCCGGGCACGCCCTCACGCAGAACATCGAGGTGCGCGGCAGCCACTGCGGCATGACCTTGAATCCGGCTATCTGGTATCTGGTGGCCGATCGTCTGTCACAGCCGGTCGACGGCTGGAAGCCTTTCGAACGCCGCAGTTGGACCAGCCTGCTGTATCCTGCCGCCGCGCACTGACGCCGCAATTACGCCGAGGCGAGTGCCGCGGCGTGGAAGGCGATGTGTTCACCGATAAATGAAGCGATGAAGTAGTAGCTGTGGTCGTAGCCCGGCTGGCGACGAATCGTTGCCTTGAAACCGCGGTCAGCGCAGGCCGCTTCCAGCAGTGAGGTTTTCAGCTGCGGTTCGAGGAAGTTGTCTGCCTCGCCCTGATCGACCAGCATTGGCAGTTGTGGCGCGCCGGCGCGAATCAGCGCACAGCTGTCGTACTGCGCCCAGCTGTCGCGTTCCGGACCGAGGTAGTGACTGAAGGCTTTTTCTCCCCAGGGGCACTGTGTGGGCGCCACAATGGGGGCAAACGCCGACACCGAGGCAAAGCGGCCAGGATTGCGCAGCGCCAGCACCAGCGCGCCGTGGCCGCCCATCGAATGGCCGGCAACTGCGCAGCGTTCAGCCTGTACGGGGAAATTCGCCGCTACCAGCGCCGGCAGTTCCCGGTCGACATAGTCGTACATCTGGTAGTGCTGCTGCCATGGGGCCTGTGTGGCATTGACGTAGAACCCGGCACCCAGGCCGAAATCCCAGGCACCCTCCGGGTCATCCGGCACATCGTCGCCGCGCGGGCTGGTATCGGGGCAGACGATGGCCAGCCCATGCTCTGCCGCGTAGCGCTGGGCACCGGCCTTGTGGATGAAGTTCTCATCCGTGCAGGTGAGGCCGGATAACCAGTAGAGCACCGGCACCGGGCCGTGCTCGGCCTGAGGCGGCAGGTAAAGGGCACCCTGCATGCGACAGGCAAGGGTTGCCGACTGATGCTCAAAGCGCAACTGGCGACCCTCAAAGGTGCGGTGTTCGGCAATAATCTCCACTGTTTTCTCTCCGTCCTCAGTAAATCACGACCGAGCGGATGCTCTCACCGCCGTGCATCAGGTCGAAGCCGCGGTTGATGTCGTCCAGCGGCATGGTGTGGGTGATCAGGTCGTCGATGTTGATCTTGCCGTCCATGTACCAGTCAACGATTTGCGGCACATCCGTACGGCCGCGCGCGCCACCAAAGGCAACGCCGTGCCAGGAGCGGCCGGTCACCAGCTGGAAGGGCCTCGTGGCGATCTCCTTGCCCGCGCCGGCAACACCGATGATATAGGACTCACCCCAACCCTTGTGACAGCACTCCAGCGCCTGACGCATGACGTCGACGTTGCCGATGCACTCGAAACTGTAGTCGGCACCGCCGCCAGTGAGTTCGACAATGGCCTCTACCACGTTGGGGACCTGTTTCGGGTTGATGAAGTCGGTCATGCCGAACTTGCGTCCCAGTGCCTCGCGCTCCGGGTTGAGGTCCACGCCGATGATGCGATTGGCACCGACCAGGCGTGCACCCTGTAGAACGTTCAGGCCAATGCCACCGAGGCCGAATACCACCACATTGCTGCCGGGCTCGACTTTGGCGCGATAGACCACGGCACCAACGCCGGTGGTGACACCGCAGCCGATGTAGCAAATTTTGTCGAAGGGGGCATCTTCGCGCACCTTGGCGACAGCGATTTCAGGCATGACGCTGAAGTTGGAAAAGGTGGAGCAGCCCATGTAATGCAGCAGGGGCTTGCCGTCTAGCGAAAAGCGGCTGTTGCCATCGGGCATTACCCCGCGGCCCTGGGTTTCCCGAATCGCCTGGCAGAGGTTGGTTTTCGGATGCAGGCAGAAATTGCATTCCCGGCACTCGGGGGTGTAGAGCGGGATAACGTGGTCGCCCGGCTTTACCGATTTCACACCGGCACCCACCTCACGCACAATACCGGCGCCTTCGTGGCCAAGAATGGCAGGGAATGCGCCTTCGGGGTCATCACCGGACAGCGTGAAAGCATCGGTGTGGCAGATGCCGGTGGCCATCATTTCCACCATTACTTCGCCCGCTTGCGGGCCCTCCAGGTCGACGTCAATCACTTCCAATGGTTTGCCAGCGGCAAAGGCAACGGCGGCACGGGTTTTCATCGGCAACTCCCTGTGTAAATGCAGGCTGCCATGGTAAGTCGCAGTGCAGAGCAGGACAAGCGCGCGGTTTTACATTAGGCTGGCGCCACCACGGCGAAGCCGCTTTGAGGCGATGGTTGGGAGGCGTAATACAGCATGCAGGAAAGGTTGGAATCGTTCGGCGGCCGGGGCGACGCACTGGTTTTTGCACACGCCAATGGTTATCCCCCGGGCAGCTACCAGAGCCTGCTGGCACCGCTCGCCGAACACTTCACCGTGCACGGCTACCGTCACCGGCCGCTGTGGTCGCGTGAACCGGCCCCCGTGCGCGCCAACTGGCGGCTGTTTGCCGATGACCTCATTCACACACTGGAGACCTGTTTCACGGAGCCGGTGTGGATGATGGGACACTCTCTGGGTGGCGTGGTGGCCATGTTGGCGGCGCGCAAGCGCCCGCAGCTGTTCCGTGGCCTGGTGCTGCTGGACCCCGTATTCATGCCCACACGCCTGGCCCTGGGGCTGAACCTGACGCCCCCGGGCCGCCTGCGGAAAATTCCCATGGTGCGCCGCGCGCTGGGCCGTCCCGACCGTTTCCCCAGTGTGGAGCAGGCCTACGCGTTCCACCGCGAAAAACGTGCCTACAGCGGCTTGTCCGACGAGGTACTGTGGGACTACATGCGCGCCGGGGTACGCGAAGCGCCAGAGGGTGATTGGGAACTTGCCTACTCCCCGGCATGGGAGGCCGCCGTCTATTCCTCGCTGCCGCTGGTGTGGCCGCGGCTGTTGCGCCTGCGCCTGCCCACACTGGGCTTGCGCGGCGAACACTCGGACATTCTGTCCGCCGCCGGGCTGCAGCGCTGGGCATGCCTGCAACCGCAGGCAGAGCTGCACAGCGTGCCGGGGGGGCACCTGTTTCCGCTGGAACATCCTGAGCCCACCGTGCAGCGAGTGCTGGATTTTCTCGCGCGGCATCCCGGCTGATGCTGCACCGTATCTGGCTCGGGTTTTTCCTGCTCGCCTTCCTGGCTGCGCTGGTGCAATGGCTGGTGGCTGGCGATGCGGCCGTGTTCCAGCGCATGGTTTCCAGCCTGTTCGACATGGCGGGATTGGCGGTGGAACTGGCCATCGGGCTGATCGGCCTGATGGCGTTCTGGCTGGGCGTGGTCGCCGTGGGTGAGGCATCCGGCCTGGTCGATCGTCTGGCGCGTTTGCTCTCGCCGCTGTTCACGCGGCTGATGCCGGAGGTGCCACGCGGTCACCCGGCCATTTCTTCCATGACGCTCAACCTCTCGGCGAATATTCTGGGGCTGGACAACGCCGCCACGCCCCTGGGTATCAAGGCCATGAAAGACCTGCAAACCCTGAACCCACAGCCCGATGTGGCGACGAACGCGCAGATACTGTTTCTGGTGCTGAATACCTCTTCGGTAACACTGTTCCCGGTGACTATTCTGCTCTACCGGGCGCAGATGGGTGCGGCAGACCCCGCCGCGGTGTTCATTCCCATTCTGATAGCGACCAGCTGCTCAACGCTGGCCGGGTTGCTGGTCACCGCCTGGGTGCAACGTATTCGCCTGCGCGACACCGTCGTACTGGGATTCCTGGGTGGTGCTTTCGCTGTGCTGCTGGCGTTGGTGGGCTGGTTCTCGACGCTCGGTGCCGAGGAGTTACAGCGCCAGTCCAGCCTTGTCAGCAACCTGCTGATCGTGAGCCTGATTGTTCTTTTTCTGGTGGTTGCGCATCGGCGAGCCGTCAACGTTTATGACACGTTTATCGAGGGTGCCAAGCAGGGCTTCGAGACGGCAATCGGCATCATTCCCTACCTGCTGGCCATGCTGGTGGCAATCGGCGTGTTCCGCGCCAGCGGTGCCCTCGACCAGGTGCTGGCGCTGCTGCGGAGTGGGGTGGACGCCCTGGGCATGGATACGTTGTGGGTAGATGCGATGCCAACGGCCTTGATGAAGCCCCTGTCTGGCTCCGGGGCGCGCGCCATGATGATCGATACCATGAACACCTTCGGCGTCGATTCATTCCAGGGGCGCCTGGCCGCCACACTGCAGGGCTCCACTGAAACCACGTTCTATACCCTGGCGGTCTACTTTGGTGCGGTGGGCATCCGTCGCGCGCGTCACGCACTGGGCTGCGGGCTTGCCGCGGACGCCGCGGGCATTGTGGCTGCAATTGTTGTGGCCTACTGGTTCTACGCCTGAACGGCTGTCATAAAAGTTTCATCAACAGCGTCCACAAAGCGGCTTTACTGCGCTTGCGGGCGCGCTAGACTGGCACCTTTTTATTGAGGCTGCCTGCGGGCAGGTGACGAAATGGCGGACCCCCACAATTCCCTGCAGAGACGGCTGGCGGACCTCGACGAGAATCTGTTCATTCCGCGGGAAATCAGCTGGCTGTCCTTTAATGCGCGGGTGTTGCAGGAAGCGGCTGATGAAACCGTGCCGGTCATCGAGCGGCTGCGCTACCTGGGTATTTTCTCCAACAACATGGATGAATTTTTCCGCGTGCGCGTGGCGGAGGTGCGCCGGCTGATAACCGTTTCCGATGCCGCCTCCAAACAGCGGGCCAAGGATCTGCTAGCGGCCATCGTCAAGCGGGTGGTGGAACTGCAGAAGCACTTCGAAAAAACCTACAACGTGGTGTTGCGCGATTTGCGGGCACGCCAGATCTACATGGTCAACGAACGTCAGCTGGACGCGGGGCAGGCAGCGTTTGTGCAGGCCTATTTCACGCGCACGGTGTTGCCGGAGCTGGAGCCCATTTTGTTGCGCGATGGGCAGGCGATCCCGGCACTGAACGATGAGTCCATCTATCTGGCGCTGGATATACGCTCCGGTGAGGACTACAACTACGCGGTGGTGGAAGTGCCCACGGACCGGCTGGACCGCTTCGTGCAGATACCCAAGCGCAAGGGGCGTGCGGGCAAGGTGTTTATCGCGCTGGACAACGTCATCCGCTTCTGCCTGCCGCAGATGTTTCGCGGCGTGTTCCACATCGACGAAACGGCGGCCTATTGCTTTAAATTTTCGCGCGATGCCGAGCTGGAGATCGACCCGGGTATCACCGAGAGCCTGATCGACAAAATGGAGACCAGCCTCAAACAACGGCGCAAGGCAGAAGCGGTGCGCTTTGTCTACGACGCCGCCATGCCACAGCGTTTGCTGGATTATCTCTGCTCGCGCTTCGGGTTTGGTAAATACGACAGCCTGATTCCAGGCGGCCGTTACCACAATTCCAAGGATTTCATGTCCTTTCCCAACGTCGGGCCGAAGTACCTGGAATTCCGCCCCCTGCCGCCCATTCGCCTGCCGCGCCTGGACCAGCCGGGCAGCCTGTTCGACAACATTCGCGAACGGGACGTGTTCCTTTACTACCCTTACCATCCGTTCGACTACATTATCGATTTGCTCAAGACGGCGGCACTGGACCCCACCGTGTCGACCATCAAGATCTGTTTGTACCGGGTTGCCAAGGTCTCCCGCGTGATTGATGCACTGGTCAATGCCGTGCAGAACGGCAAGCGCGTACTCGCCGTGGTGGAGCTGGCGGCACGCTTTGACGAAGCTGCGAACATCAGCTGGGCACAGCGTCTGACCGAGAACGGTATCGATGTGATTTTCGGTATCCCGGGTCTCAAGGTGCACAGCAAACTGCTACTCATCGAGCGCCGTGAAGAGGGCCAGGTGCGCTATTACAGTCATATCGGCACGGGTAACTTCAACGAGAAGACCGCCCGCCTGTACACCGACTTCACCCTGCTGACCTACGACCAGAATATCGGCCGCGACATCTACGATGTGTTTGATTTCCTGCAGTTCACCTACAAGCGCCCGCGCTACCGAACCCTGCTGGTGTCGCCCCACAGTACGCGGCCTGGCCTCATGCATCTTATAGAACAGGAAATTGCCAACGCGCGTGCCGGTTACCGCGCCGAGATGACTCTCAAGTGCAATAACCTGGTCGACAACCAGTTGGTGATGAAACTGTATGAGGCGTCCGATGCGGGCGTAACGATCAAGCTGATTATTCGCGGCATGTGCTCACTGCTACCGGGTGTGCGCGGGATTTCCGAGAACATCGAGGCGATCAGTATTGTCGACCGTTTCCTGGAGCACCCTCGTGCCTACGTGTTCTACAACCGTGGCAATCCTCGCTACCTGCTGGGCTCCGCCGACCTCATGACGCGCAATCTCGACTACCGGGTTGAGGTGCTGTGCCCCATCCGCGATCCGGCGGCACAGCGGGTATTGCAGGATATTCTCGATCAGCAGTGGCACGACAACGTCAAGGCGCGCATCATCGACCAGCACCAGGTGAACGATTATGTGCCGCGGCGCGCAAAAGGCGCCATGATCCGCTCGCAGGAGTCGATACACCGCTACCTTTCGGGGGGCAAGTTGCCGCGCTATCCTAAAACCCCGGCGGCGGTAACCAAGCCGCAGCGGCGGCGCAAGCGACACTAGGGCTGCACTGGAGTAGAGAAATCTTCCATGTGTTAAGGTTTCTCTAAGTTTCGCACCTCACACTGCACTTCATCGAGAGCATTGTGAGGTAGGCCTGTGACAGCTTCTCTGCATAACGCCCTGGGCGGCGGCACACTGACGGTACTGCAGGCCACCGCGCCGGTGACGGAACCGTTCATGCTGAATGCTTGTGAGGGACTTGATCCCCGGCGTGAGCGTGTCGAGCGTTATATTTCCAGTGTGTTCCAGGCAGCCTGGGATGCGCGCGTGTTGTCGTTTCTGCCCCTGCTTTGCAGCCTGGAGCGGCAGGGAACCCTGTTTGCCGCACTCGGTTTGCGCAGCGGCAACCACGGCGCTCTGTTTTGCGAGCAGTACCTGGATGTGCCTGTCACCGCTGCTGTGGATACGCTGCACGGCGGTGCCAGTTGTCGCGGCGATATTCTGGAGCTGGGTAATCTGGCCGCCTCTGCGCCGGGGCAGGGCGCTTTACTGTATGTACTGGTAACGGCTGCAATTCATGCGGCCGGCATCCGCTATCTGGTTTTCGCTGCCAATCGTGCGGTGCGTCTGTCTATCCGTCGCAGCGGCTTTACGCCGCAGGCCGTGGCTCCGGCCCGACCGGAGCGTCTGGGTAGCGCGGCGCAAGACTGGGGTCGCTATTACGAGGGTGACCCGCAGGTGATGATCGGCGATATGCTGCTCACCCACCAGCAGGCTTGCGCGCGTCCGGCGATGGCCGTTGAGCTTGAGCGCCATGCGGCCATGATATCGGCCCTTGCCACCACTATCCGCAACCACGCCGGGTGAACGTACTCACTGCAGCACTGGCGCACCGCGCGGCGCAGCAGCCACAGTCCACCGTGTTGGATGACGGGCATGAGGCGGTGAGCGCCGCGGCGCTCTGGCATGACGTGGAGCAATTGGCGGGGGCGTTCCGTGCGCGGGGTGTCCGGCGGCTCGCGCTGCTGGCAGACAATGCGCCCAACTGGGTTCGCGTTGATCTGGCTGCACAAGTGGCGGGTGTTTGCCTGGTGCCGGTGCCTACATTTTTCAGTGCCAGCCAGCGTGCGCATGTGCTTGAGGCGTCCGGCGCAGAGGCAATTGTGGTCAGTGCCGGGCTACTTGACGCACTACGTGACGCACTGTCGGGGGTGGCTATAGCAGGCCGTCACGAAGACCTGTTCACCGGGTTGACTATGGCACCGCTTGCCACGAACGCCGGTGGCGCGATCCCGCCAGGTACGGCGAAAATCACCTTCACCTCCGGCTCCACCGGTAGCCCCAAGGGGGTTTGTCTCTCGACGCAACAGTGCTTGCGCGTGGCGCAGTCGCTGCAGGCTGCTGTTGGGCTCTCAGCCTCTCGCCACTTGTCGATCCTGCCGCTGAGTACGCTGTTGGAGAATATTGCCGGCGTTTATATGCCGTTGCTCGCGGGTGGCAGCATCATCCTGCCTGCGCCCACGGAGTTGGGGCTGGCGGGCAGTTCGGGTGTCGATGCTCAGCGACTGCTGTCAGCCATATCGCGATGGAACCCGCACACGCTGATAGTGATTCCACAATTGCTTACGCTGTTTGACCGGGCCTTGCGGGCCGGCTGGCAGCCTCCGCCTGCACTGGCTTTTGTCGCCGTGGGCGGTGCGCGGGTGGCGCCGGAACTACTGCATCGGGTGCGCGAGGGGGGCCTGCCGGTGTACGAGGGCTATGGATTATCTGAATGTGCCTCAGTGGTCAGCCTCAACACGCCGGCTGCGGACCATGCGGGAAGCAGTGGTCGCGTCCTGCCGCATGTAAAGGTCAGCGTGCGAGACGGTGAGCTCATGGTCGACGGAAATCGCTTTCTGGGTTACCTGGGCGACCCTGCGAGCTGGGGGGCAGGGCCGGTGGCAACCGGTGACCTCGGCCAGCTGAATAGCCGGGGCTTCCTGACGGTATCCGGTCGGCGCAAACACCTGCTGATCAGCAGCTATGGACGTAATATTTCCCCGGAATGGGTGGAAAGCGAGCTGCTTGCCGACGGTTGCCTGTTACAGGCCGTGGTACTGGGTGACGCTCGTCCCTATTGCGTGGCTCTCGTTTACCCTGCGCGCCAGGACATCAGTAACGCCCAGATCAACGCAAGTATCGAGGCGGCGAATGCAGCGCTACCGGACTACGCCCGCGTGCAGGATTGGATCCGCCTGGCATCCCCGTTGTCTGCGGACAGCGGATTGCTTACGGAAAATGGGCGGCCCCGTAGGGCACGCATTGCGGAGCAATTTGCGGCTCGCCTTGCCCAGTGTTATTTACCCGAAAAGGAGTGCTTGGCACCATGAACACATCAGGCAATGGTTTTTTCCAAACCCTGCAGGACAGCACCCGCGACGAGCGGGAGGCGCTTGTTGCTACCCCGCTAGTGCAGGATGCACTGGGGGGGCAGTTGACCACTGAGCGCTATGTCGCATTTCTGGTGCAGGCCTACCATCATGTACGCAACACGGTGCCCCTGCTGATGGCTGCCGGCTCGCGCATGCCGTCGGAAAAGGAGTGGCTGCGCACGGCGCTCGCCGAGTACGTCGAAGAAGAGATCGGCCATCAGGAGTGGATTCTCAACGACATCGAAGCCTGTGGCTACGACCGCGACCGCGCCCGCATGAGCACGCCCAACCGTGCCACAGAACTGATGGTAGCCTATGCCTACCACGTGATTGATAGAGTCAATCCGGTGGGGTTCTTCGGCATGGTCCACGTACTTGAGGGTACATCCATTCGTGTCGCCGACAGCGCTGCGGATGCTATCGCAGCGTCGACCGGCCTGCCGCGCAAGGCGTTCAGCTATCTGCGCTCCCATGGTGCGCTGGATATCGAGCACGTACAGTTTTTCGAAAACCTGATGAATCGCATTGAGCCGCCTGAAGATCAGCGACAGATCCTGCACTGTGCCAGAATTTTCTATCATCTATACGCGGACGTGTTCCGCAGCGTCAGCGCCGATCAGGCACAGCGTCTGGCGGCGTAGGGGGTGCTATGCGTGTTGCAGGTAAACGTATTGTACTCACGGGAGCGGCGGGTGGTATCGGCCAGGCATCGGCGCGGGCGTTGGCACAGGCGGGCGCTGCGCTGATCCTGGTGTCACGCAATGGCGAGGTGCTGGAAGCCTTCAGCAAGACGCTTCCCGGTGAAGGGCATCGCATCGTGGTGGCCGACCTCGCCAGCGACGAGGGCCGCGCAGCCGTGATCGCGGCAGGGCAGGAAGCGGACGGGCTGATCAATAATGCCGGGGTGAATCATTTCGGATTGTTTGCCGAGCAGACTGAGGCCCAGTGGCGTCAGACGCTGGAACTGAACCTGATGGTGCCGATGCTTCTGGTGCAGGGCTTATTGCCCATTCTGCAGGCGCGCGGTGGCTGGGTCGTCAACGTCGGTTCCGCATTCGGTAGCATCGGTTTTCCGGGATACGCCGCGTACAGCGCCAGCAAGTTCGGCCTGCGCGGGCTCACCGAGGCACTGCGTCGGGAGCTGTCCGGCACTGGGGTCACGCTGCATTACCTGGCACCCAGGGCCACGGCAACGGAGATGAATGCCGGGCCCACGGCCGCGATGAACGCGGAGCTGGGTACTGCGGTAGATGAACCCGAGCGCGTAGCCAGGGAATTATTGGCGCTCTTGCACTCGGGCCGTGGCCTGCGCTTCGTCGGTTGGCCGGAGCGATTTTTCATCAAACTCAATGGTCTGTTTCCTTCTCTGGTAGAGAAATCACTGGTGAAACCGTTGCCGGTGATTCGGCGCCATGCGCTGGCTGGCAAGGGAGTCGGCGAGTAGACTAAGTCCATGCGTATCCTTCTGGTTGAAGACGACAGATCACTCGCGGCAGGCCTGCAGGCGGCGTTAAGCCGTGAAGGTTTTGCCGTAAATCATGTCGCTTGCGGAGCCCACGCCCTGGCTGCAGTCCGTGCCGAGCCGCCCGACATGGTAGTGCTCGATCTCGGCCTCCCCGACATGGACGGCTTGCAGGTACTGAGTGCGCTGCGCGAAACCAATCGCAGCCTGCCAGTGTTGTTGTTGACCGCGCGCGACGGTGCCGAGGATAAAGTGCGCGGACTGGATCGCGGCGCCGATGACTACATGGCCAAGCCGTTTGACGTAAAGGAACTTGCCGCCCGCTTGCGGGTGATTGAGCGACGTCTGTCCAGCGCTGCTTCCAACAGCTGCCTCACGGTTGGCGCTGTTGCGCTCGATACGGCTGCGCATACGGTATTGATCGGCGTACAGCCGGTCGACCTGCCGCGCCGCGAGTACATGCTGCTCAAAGCGCTGATGGAAAGTGTGGGCAAAGTGCTGACTCGTGAAGCGCTGGAGGGGCGTCTGTACAGTTGGGGCGAAGAAGTCAGCAGCAACGCACTGGAGGTGCATATCCACCACTTGCGCAAGAAGCTCCCGGACGACTTTATCAAGACCGTACGGGGTATTGGTTACACCGTGCCACGGCAATGAAGTCCATTCGTCGTTCGCTGGTTACCATGCTGGTTGCTGCGTTTACGCTGGTGTCGTTTGTCGCGGCGCTGAATGGCTATCGCGCGAGCATGGACAAGGCCGAAGCTCTGCTGGATGCGCAGCTGCAATATTCAGCGGAAATTCTCGTTGGCCTGGGAGCCAGTGAAAGCAGCGGGCAAACGTTGGGTGGCGGCGTGGAGGGATTTGTTTTCCAGATATGGGACGGTGAACACCCCGTGTTGCGCTCGGCTGCGGCACCGGAGTCGCCTGTTACTGCGTTCGAGGAGGGCTATCGCTATGCCAATTTCGACGGCTTTCGCTGGCGCACCCTGACCGTCGCGATGGGCGGGCAGCGCTGGGGAATGGTGGCAGAGCGCGCGGATGTTCGCCACACCCTGGCGGAGAGCGTTGTGCTGGAGTCGGTCATCCCCCTGCTGCTCTGGCTACCGGTTGCGGCACTGCTGATCTGGGTGCTGGTGGGTTGGGGCCTTGCACCTCTGCGCGAACTCAGTGCGCAGATCAATCGCAAGGCGAGTGATGATCTGGCGCCCCTGGACTACGCGGATCCGCCGGCCGAGCTGCAGCAGGTTATCAGCTCTACCAATGGGCTTCTGCTGCGCCTGGCAGCTGCACTGCAGCGGGAAAAACATTTCGCTTCCCATGCGGCGCATGAATTGCGCACGCCCATCAGCGCGCTGAAGATTCATCTGCACAACCTGGAAAGCGAGGTTCCCGCGGGAAGCAGTGCCCTGCAGCACGCCAACGAGGGCATCGAACGCATGCATCACCTGGTCGAACAGCTGCTGGACCTTGCGCGCACACAGCCGGAATTGATCACGGCGAACTTTCACGCCATCGACCTGCACACATTGGCACAGCGGGTAACGGCAGAATTGTGGCCGGCATTCGAGGCGCGTCAGCAGTCGCTCTCCCTGCAGGGCGAGCCTGCGACGATGCAGGGTGATGAAACAATGCTCGCCATTCTTATACGCAACCTGCTCGATAACGCGCGTAAATATACCCCGGCGGGTGGTGAAATTACGGTATTTGCTGGCTACCGCGATGGCACGCCAACACTTGAAGTGGCCGATAGCGGCCCCGGGATCCCATCCAGCGAGCGGCAGCGTGTGTTTGAGCGGTTTTACCGGGTGGGTGCACGAGCAGGCGAGGACATATCAGGCGCCGGGCTTGGACTGGCCATCACCCAGCATATTGTGCAGTTGCACGGTGCGCAGGTGCAGCTCGCGGATAGCCCGCTGGGCAGCGGCCTGGCGGTTGTTGTGCGCTTTCCCAGTACAGTGGTATCCGTGTGAGAATCTTCTGCCGATACCTGTCTGTGACCTTGTGTCTGCTGGTGGTCAATGCGGCGCAGGCAGCAACGCCGGTTATTGAGTTGGAGATACGCGATCATCTTTTCATTCCGGAGGAAATCAGTATTCCGGCCAATACCAAGGTGAAGCTCGTGGTGTACAACCGCGACGCTACCCCTGAGGAGTTCGAGAGTTACGAGCTCAATCGCGAAAAAGTCATTCTCGGCGGCAACAAGGCCAATATTTTCATCGGGCCCCTCGCTCCTGGTGTCTACCCGTTTTTTGGCGAGTTCAACCCGCGCACGGCGCAGGGCAGGGTGGTGGTTGAATGAGGCGTCATTGTGTTTCTTAATTCGGTGGTGATCGTGTTGCGTGAGGTGCTCGAGGCAGCGGTACTGGTCAGTGCACTGTTGGCGCTGGCACGTACGATACATCTGGGGCAGCGCTGGCTCTGGTTGGCGCTGCCGCTGGCGGCTATTGGTGTGGCGTTGTACGCCTCGTTTCTGGGAGTGATTACCGATGCCCTGGACGGTGCTGGCCAGGAGGTGCTCAACGCCAGCCTGCAAGCCGGCGTGTACCTGCTGTTGCTGCCTATTCTTGTGCTCGCTTGCAGCGCCGGGGGGCGACGGCAATGGCTGACCTTGTTGATGACCCTGGCAATCACCTGCGCCATTGTGCGTGAATGTGCCGAGATTCATATCTATGTGCGGGCCTTTGCTGCACTCGGCGAACACGCCGCTGCCGTGTGGGCGGGTAGTGCGCTGGGCATGGGCATCGGTATCAGCATTGGCGTGTTGGTCTACGGTGCCCTGCGGGCCTTGCCCCAGCGCTGGGCGCTACCGGGCTGCTGCGCCGCGCTGGCACTGATTGGCGCGGGGATGATCATGCAGGCCACGATGTTGCTGGAGCAAGTCGATTGGCTGCCGGACCAGTCCCCGCTGTGGGACAGCTCGGCACTGCTCAGTGAGCAGTCGTTTGTGGGCGAATTGCTTTACGCGGTACTGGGTTACGAAGCGACCCCCGGTCCGCTGCAGGTGAGCCTTTACCTGGGGTGTCTGCTGCTGGCGGGTATTGCGCTGTGGTGGGGCAGTGCGGGGAGGGCGAAACATGCCGTTCTGGATTAACCGCTGGGGATTATCCCTGGTGATGGGCATTTCATTGTCTGCCGGGGTGCTGGCGGATGGCAGCGTTGTGGACAAGGTGTACCACCCCTACGTAGAGCAGCTTGAGTGGGAGCTGGAGTGGCGCGCGGTGCAGGCGTACAACGCGCCGTCCAGCGTCGAAGCGCGGCAGTCGACACACCGCGTGGGCCTGGGTCGGGCGGTGTCGGAATTTCTGTTTGCCGAGGCTTACCTGATAGGACGCGAAGGCAGTGATAGTGCCTTCAGTGTTGACGCCTGGGAGTTGGAGGCGCTGTGGCAACTCTCGGAGCAGGGTGAATTCCTGCTCGATTACGGCGTGCTGTTCGAACTGGAAAAATACCGGCACGAAGAGATCTGGGAGTACGCGACCACACTGTTATTGGAGCGCGAACTGGGGCGCTTCAGCGCAACCGCCAATCTTGGTGTGATCTATGAATGGGGTGACGATATCGAAGACGAGTTCGAAACCGCCGTCGCATTGCAGGCGCGCTACCGGCACTCCCCGTTGCTCGAGCCAGCGCTTGAGTTGTACCTTGGCGAGGATACCCGCGCACTCGGCCCGATGTTACAGGGCGTGGCCCGTTTGGGAAGCCGTCAAGCGCTGCGTTGGGAAGCGGGCGTGGTGTGGGGGCTGGATGCCACCACGGCAGACTACACCCTGCGCGGGGTACTGGAATACGAGTTCTGAGCCAGCAGCGGCAACTGTTGCAGCAGGGCCTGGGAAACAAAGTAGAGCATGAAGTTGGCGTAGGCGATGCCCGGGTAGTAACCACTGCCGTAGAGCCAGAACTGGCCGATCAGGCCATCGGCTGCTGTGGCCAATGCAGCACCAAGCGCCACCCAGCGGCCGCTGCGGCCAAACGCCAGCCAGATCCAAAGTGCACAGGGCAGCATGAGTGCAATCAGGACTGAATAGGCGCCCGTCAGCCAGGCGATGTAGGTCGCAGTGCCGGGCAGCAGTACCTGACTGAATGCGAAGGCGCCACCGGCAGCGGCCACGGCCAATGGCAGAGCCCGCCACACGGGGCTAACTCGGCCTGCAGTCGCCAGCCACACGGCTGCGATCAGCAGCGCATAACCGGGGAAAAAGAACCAGACGGAATCCGCCAGGTAGCTGTGCTGTACAACGTTGTCGTAGCTGTAAAAACGCGCGGGCACATTGCGGTTCACGGCGTCGCCAAGCAGGCAGACAGCCAGCCCGAACACCGTCAGGTCGGCGACCGCACGCGAGCGCGCTTGTGCCTCGCTGGTGCGGTATACCCACCTGTGAATGCGCCAGCCGTTCCACAGCAAGCCACCGAGCAGAGCCATTTCCAGCGCGGCCAGCACAGCTTTCCACAGTCCCCCGGTGACACCGGCCGCCCAGAAACTGCACTGCAGCAGGATAATGGCGGTGCAGAGTGCCCAGGGCAGTCGTTGGTAGCTCGTGAGCGGCGTGCTGCTCAGGGGCGGCTGGGGTTGGCGCTGCTCCATTGCTTGGGTTACCCCTCGCCGGTAACGGCAGCAATGTAGTCGCCGTAGCCTTGCGCGGCCATCTCCTCAAGCGGGATAAAGCGCATGGCAGCCGAATTCATACAGTAGCGCAGGCCAGTCGGTGCAGGGCCATCGTCAAATACATGACCGAGGTGTGAGTCGGCATGGCGGCTGCGTATCTCGGTGCGCGAAATGAAAAAACTGCTGTCATCTTTCTCTACAACGCTGTCGCCCGAGATGGGTTGGGTAAAGCTCGGCCAACCGGTTCCCGAAACGTACTTGTCCCGAGAGGAGAACAGCGGTTCGCCGGAAACGATATCGACGTAGATCCCGGCACGTTTCTCATCCCAGTAGGGGTTGTTGAACGCGCGCTCGGTACCGCCCTCGCGCGCCACGCGAAACTGTTCTGCGCTCAGCTGCTGTCGCAAGGCGGCGTCCGACGGGCGCGTGAAGGTTGCGGGATCGAAACCGGCCTGTTTGCCTTCACTGTTTGTGCTGGGCTGGAAACGCGAGAAATCAAGCGTCTGGTCGTCGCCCCACACCCGGTCAATGAATTGATAGCGGCCGGAGTTGAAGGTGTAGAACTTGTAACGCAGCGGATTCTTGCTGGCGTAGTCCTGATGATAGGTCTCGGCATCGTAGAAGGTCGTGAAGGGCGCTATTTCAATCACAACCGGTTCGTCGTAACGACCCGAGGCCTCCAGCGCATCCCGCGATGTTTGCGCGATACGTTGCTGTTCCCGTGAATGGTAGAAAATGGCCGGGCGGTACTGGCGTCCGCGGTCAACGAATTGTCCGGCGCTGTCGGTGGGGTCCACGAAACGCCAGAAGCCTTCTACAAGGCCTTCGTAGGTGATTACCGCGGGGTCGTAGTACACCTGTACCGCTTCTGTGTGACCGGTCTGGCCCGCGGAGACCTGTTCGTAGCTGGGATTGGTTTCCTTGCCGCCGCTGTAGCCGGAAACGGCTTCCACCACGCCGGGTATTTTCTCGAAACCTTCCTCGACACACCAGAAACAGCCGCCGGCAAAGGTCGCGACGGCCAGATTTTCCTTGTCGGGCGCGTAGGCCGAGCGAGCATGGCCCGCCGTGGCGGTGATGAGTGAAACCAGCAGCATGGCTGCCAGCCTGGCGGTATTGCGCATGAGAGCTCTCCTGTGAAATAGGTCGCGGTTGTTACGCGCGGCAGCGCGCAGGCGATGACAGGGCGATTGTCAACAGTAGACCGCTGGAACCAAAGGAGAGTTCCATCAGGCGCGCCGCGGGCGGCTCACTTGAGCAGGGAGCCGAGCAGCCCGCGAAACAGTTTGCGCCCCAGGCTGCTGCCGGCGGCAGAGCCGAGACTGCGCGCCATGCTCTTGATAAACGCTTCACTGGTGCTCTGGCGTCCACTCGAACTGCGGGTGGTAGATTTGTCGCGCTTCTTTCCCGCATCTGCTGCTTGTTGCGCGCTGGCGGCTTCGATTCTTTCGCGCAACACCTCATGAGCGGAACGCGGGTCCACCGCGTTGGCGTAGATGCGCTGATTGGGGTCGTGTCCCAGTACAGCGGCGCGCTCCTGCGCAGTCGCAGGGCCCATGCGGGAGCAGGGGGGGCGGATCAGCACACGCTGTACCGGGGCGGGAATACCCTTGTCCTGCAGCATGGACACCAGCGCTTCGCCCACGCCCAGCTCGGTAATGGCAGTGACCGTGTCCAGCGCCGGATTTGCGCGGAAGGACTGCGCGGCCACGCGCACCGCCTTCTGTTCCCGCGGCGTATAAGCTCGCAGCGCGTGCTGAATGCGATTGCCCAGCTGCCCCAGCACCGCATCCGGGATGTCGCTGGGGCTCTGGCTGATGAAGTAGACGCCGACACCTTTGGAGCGGATAAGGCGCACAACCTGCTCGATTTTTTCCAGCAGTGCGCGTGGCACGTCGCGAAACAACAGGTGTGCTTCATCGAAAAAGAACACCAGCACCGGTTGCTCCGGATCGCCCAGTTCGGGAAGCGTTTCGAACAGCTCCGAGAGCAGCCAGAGCAGGAAGGTAGAGTAAACGCGCGGGCTCTGGATCAGCGTGTTGGCGGCGAGCAGGTTGATAACGCCACGTCCGTCGCGGGTGGTTTGCATGAAATCGCTGAGCACCAGTGAGGGCTCGCCGAAGAACGCGCGGCCACCCTCGCGCTCCAGCACCAGCAGTCGGCGCAGGATGGCGTTCACCGAGGCCTTGGCCACCCCATATCCCGCCCCGAGGTCCGAGCCGTGCTCGGCGAGGTATTCCAGTGTGGTGCGCAGGTCCGCGAGATCCACCAGCAGCAGTCCTTCGCTGTCGGCGAATTCGAACACCACGTTCATCACGCCTTCCTGGGTGTCGTTCAGGTCGAGCAGGCGGGTGAGCAGGGCGGGCCCCATTTCAGTCACAGTCGTGCGTACCGGCGTGCCGAGTTCGCCGAAGACATCCCAGAACGCCACGGGGAAGCCGCGCTGCTGGTAGTCTGTAATGCCGATGCGCTGGTTGCGCTCATCCACCTTGGGGTGGGGTGTGCCTGCCTGGCTGATGCCTGACAGGTCACCTTTTACATCTGCCATGAACACCGGCACGCCGCGGTCGGAAAAACTCTCCGCCAGACATTGCAGGGTCACCGTTTTGCCGGTTCCGGTGGCGCCGGCGATGAGGCCGTGGCGGTTGGCGTAGCGTGGCAACAGCCCGCATTGCGTGTCGGTGTTCCCACCAATCAGTATCTGTTTACTCATTGTTCCCGTGTCATCCTTTTGCGTTAGCGGTGCCCGCCAGTTTGGGTTTGCTGACTCGCGATGGTTTGGCGCGCGCAGCCGGTTTCCTGGTGGCAGCCTTGCCGGCTTTAGCTTTGGCTGCAGGCTTGTTCTTGGGCTTGGTGGCGGCTGACGACTTCGCTCTGGTTGGCGGTTTGCGCCGCGGTGCTGTGCGCAGACCGGCGAGCTCTTCCAGCTCCACCAGCGCCTCTTCCAGATAATCGATGATGCGCTGTACTTGCGGTATGGAGCGGCGGCAGGCCACGATACCGAAGTCCAGCTGTTTGCGGTAGCTGACCAGAGTGATGTTCATGGCGAAGCCGTCGAAGACGATGGAAGCGGGATAGACGCCCTCCAGGCTGGCGCCATTCCAGTAAAGCTGCTCGCGTGGCCCCGGCACATTGGAGATGACAGTGCTGAAAGCGGGGAAGTGGCCTGCCAGCCCGAGCACCGATGAGAGCAGGGCCGGTACCTGGGTGATCTGCATGAACAGCGTCGCCTCCCGCTGGGACATGCCGCGCAGCAGGTCTTTACCGGCCGCCATGGAGGCCTGGATCTTGCGCAGACGCTGTTCCGGGTCGGCAATGTCGGTGGCCAGGTCGGCTGTTATGAAACCGACGGCGTTGGACGAGTCGAGGTCGTTGTCGTCGCGCAGCGACACCGGGGCCATGGCCTTCAGGGAGTGCGCTGGATGCTCGTGCTGGCTTGCGAGGTAGCGACGCAGGGCACCGGCGCACATGGCCAGCACTACGTCGTTTACGGTGGCGTCGGTTGCCTTGCAGACACCGCGTACGCGCTCGAAGTCAAAGGATTGCGCCACAAACCGCCTGGAACCCGTGACGTTGGTATTGATAGACGTGCGAGGCACCTGATGCCAGGGCACTGAGAGGCCGCCGCTGCGACCGAAAAAGGCGCCCCCGAATTGACGGAATGCACTCATCAGGCTGGTGGTCGTGTCGTACTGCTGGCGCAGTGCTTCCAACACGTTTTTCAATTCCCGTCCCCGTGGTTCAATGCGGCCCGGTGCCGGAGGCAGTCGCTGGGACTTGTAGCGTTCATAGGCCTCGTGTGAGAGCGCGGAGTGGCGTGCCCGGGTACGCGCACTCTTTGAGTACATGGCATTCATCATGTGCATCGCAGAGGCGCCATCGGTGGCCGCGTGGTGCACCTTGCTGTAAAACGCGAACTGGTTGTTCTGTAGCCCTTCGATCAGGTGGGTTTCCCACAGGGGACGGGTACGGTCCAGTAGAGTACTGTGCAGGCGTGAAACGAGCATGAAGAGCTCGCGGTAGCGGCCGGGCTGGGGCAGCGCTGAATGTCGTACATGGTAGTCGATATCGAAATGGTCGTCGGTTTCCCAGTAGAGCCGCAGCGGTCCGGCGCGGCCGGTTGTGACGTACTCACCGAACGGGCGCCGATACGCTTCTTCTGTGCGCAGGGCGGTGAGAATTTCCTGCAGGAATTTACGCTGGTCGACTCCCTTGGGGTAGTTGAACAGGTGCAGACCGCCAACGTGCATCGGGGTCTGGCGTTTCTCCATCATCAGGAAGCCGGCGTCGGCGAGGTTCACTGGGCGCATACGATTTACCTGTTGTTATAGTGTTTTCTCGCCTGAACAATAGCGTTAAAGCCCTTGCCCGTGAAGGGGGAATTGCAGGCTCACAGCCAGCGCACCCGCCGGAACAGGGTGAGCATACCCACCGCCAGGACGGCCATAAGCCCCAGAATCACGAAGTATCCGTAGCGGAATTGCAACTCGGGCATGTACTGGAAGTTCATGCCGTACAGGCCGGCGATAAAACCCAGCGGGACGAAAATGGCGGTGATGATGGTGAGAATCTTCATGGTCTGGTTGAGCTGGTGCGAGCTGATGGAAATATGGCTCTCCACCAGGTCACCGCAGATCTCGTAGTACATGGAACACAGGGTTTGCAGGCGTTCGCAGCGGTCGAACAGGTCGCGACGCACGTGGTGGCTCTTGTCCTTGCCGGAACCCAGGTGTGAGGTACCGCTGTGGAGAATATGCTCGGCAAGGGCTTCGTGGTAGTTGAAAATGCGCAACAGCTTGCGCAGCCGGGAGCGGTAGACCACCAGCTCCTTCATCACGGTATCGGTCTGGTCTGTGAGCAGGGCGTCTTCCAGCCCGGCGAGGGTATCCTCAAAATCCATGAGTTTTTCCAGATAGCGCCCGCCCACATAGTGCAGGATACGCAACGCCAGTACATTGGGCGTCTTCAGTAGCAACTCTTGTTCTTCGTGGTCCCAGAAGTGGTTTACACTGATCGCCGTGCCCGGGTGCGTGGTGATCAGCAGCCGCTTGCCCACCCACATCCCCACCGGCATGGGTTGCAGCTCAAGGTCGTCGTCCAGGCTGGTCATGCCGCGAAAGAGGATAAAGGTGTCGTGGTCGAATTCTTCGACTTTCGGCGGGTGACGGGTGCGCACACAGTCGGCCACTGCCAGTCGGTCACAGTTGAGTGCGGCGAGCAGCTCCTGCCTGTCCGCGGTGAGTTCGCCTTCAAGGTCCAGCCAGAGGGTACTGTTCTCCTGTTCGCGCCAAAGCGCGATCAACGCTTCGTCGCCGGTCTGGTACTGCCCTTGCGAAGAGAGTAATTTTGCCCTGATCATGTATCCGCAACCCTTCAAGGAAACTCTGCATGGAACAGCTTAACCGAATCCTCCAGGTGCCTCTAATCGTTTTTGGCGATGTCAGTATCACCATGGCGCAGGTGCTGACGGTACTGGCGTTGCTGGTCGGCGGAATTTTCTTTGTGCTGTGGAGTGGCCGCTTCCTGCGTTCACGCATGCTCAAGCGCAGCATCGACCCCAATGTCGTGCAGCTCACTTTTCGCGCCTATCTCATTCTGGGCATGGCGATTGTGGGCATGTCCACGCTGGACCTGCTGAGTGTGCCGCTGGCGGCCTTTGCCTTTGTCTCGGGCGCGGTAGCAATCGGCTTTGGTTTCGGTGCACAGAACATTATCAACAACTTCATCAGCGGCTGGATCCTGATGTGGGAGCGCCCCATCAAGATCGGCGACTTTCTTGAGTTGGGTGAGGTGCGCGGCACTGTGGAGTCGATCAACACGCGCTCCACACGTATCCGTCGCGTTGATGGCGTGCACTTGCTCATACCCAATAGCCAGCTGCTGGAAAATACGGTGACCAACTGGACACTGGTGGATGATCTGGTGCGCACCGCCGTGCGTGTGGGCGTTGCCTATGAGAGCGACGTGCGGCTTACCGAAACCCTGATGTATCGCGTGGCGCAAGAGCACCCCGATGTCTTGAAAGTACCCGAGCCCCTGGTGATATTCGATAATTTCGGCGATAGCTCACTGGAATTCGAACTGAATTTCTGGGTGCATTCGACCGCGGAGCGCGGGCTGCGCATGATCCGCAGTGATCTGCGTTTCCAGATCGAGGCGCTGTTCCGCGAGGAGGGGCTGGTCATCGCCTTTCCTCAGCGGGACGTACACCTGAACGGTGAGCTGCGGCTACTGAACCCCTAGTGCGTGGCGCACGGCCGCAGTTCGGCGTAGCGTCCCGCGTTGCACTATACTGGGTGCCATGAACAGGCTTCCTCTGCGTCATCACTCCAATCTCCTGTGCCTGCTGGCATTGGTCTGCGCCTTGCTGGCGCCGGCTGCGTCTGCGCAGGTCTGGGTCATTCATATCGACGGCGCCATTGGCCCCGCGGCCGCGGATCATACGATTCGCTCGCTGGAGCGGGCGGTCGACGCCGACGCGGAAGCCGTTGTGCTGCGTATCGACACGCCCGGTGGACTCGACAGCGCCATGCGCGACATGATCAAGGCGGTGCTGGCCGCGCCGCTGCCGGTGCTCGGCTATGTGGGCCCCAGCGGCGCCCGTGCGGCGAGCGCTGGCACGTATCTTCTCTACGCCACACACATTGCGGCGATGGCACCGGGCACCAACCTGGGTGCGGCAACGCCTGTGCAGCTGGGAGGGGGGGGCTTGCCTGAATTGCCGGGCGAGGGCGAGGAACAGGATGGTGAAGCCACCTCACCCGATAGTGCAGGTGGCACGGCCATGGAGCGCAAAGTGGTCAATGACGCGGTTGCCTATATTCGCAGCCTGGCGCAGCTGCGCGGCCGCAACGGCGACTGGGCGGAGCGCGCCGTGCGTGAGGGGGTTAGCCTGTCGGCGGAAGATGCGTTGACCGCCGGGGTTATCGAGCAGCTGGCCGATTCGCTCCCGCTGCTGTTGCAGAATGTTGATGGCACCATCGTGCAGGTCGATGGCGAGGCGCATGTGCTGAACACGGCGGGGGCGGAAATTGTGCAGCAGTCGCCGGACTGGCGCAGTGAGTTCCTCGCCGTGATCACCAATCCCAATATGGCCTACATCCTGCTGCTGCTGGGTATTTACGGCCTGGTTATAGAGTTCTATAACCCGGGAATTGGCCTGCCCGGTATCGTCGGAGCCGTGAGCCTGCTGATTGCGCTGTATGCCATGCAGATGCTGCCCATCAGCTATGCCGGCATGGGGCTGCTCCTGCTCGGTGTGGCGCTGATGGTGGCGGAAGCGTTTGCGCCCAGTTTTGGCGTGCTGGGCCTGGGAGGCGCGGCCGCGTTCGTTACCGGTTCCATCATGCTGATGGATACCACGCTTCCTGCCTATCAACTGGCGATGCCCATAGTGCTGGCGGTAACCGTCTTCAGTGTGGGCCTGTTGGTCTTTGCCCTGGGGATGGTGCTGCGCGCGCGCAAGCGGGCCGTGGTGACCGGTGTGCAGCGGCTGGTGGGCACCAGTACCCGCGTGGCACGCATGCATGACGGCGAGGCCTGGATATGGCTGGATGGGGAGCTCTGGCATGCGCGCAGCGATGAGCCCCTGCAAGCGGATGTGCCAGTGGTTGTGCTGGCAATTGAGGGACTGACGGCGGTGGTTCGCCGACAGTCGGCAGAAATCAACTCAGAAGGAAAAGCCTGATGTTCGAGATCGAGATGTTCAGTGCCGTTTTCATCGTGCTGGCGATAGTGCTGTTGCTGTCGATGTTCCGGGTGCTGCGCGAGTATGAGCGCGGCGTGATTTTCATGCTGGGCCGCTTCTACAAGGTCAAGGGACCCGGTTTGATCGTGATCATTCCGGTACTGCAGCAGATGGTGCGGGTGGATTTGCGTACGCTGGTAATGGACGTGCCCACGCAGGACGTGATTTCCCGCGATAACGTGTCGGTGCAGGTCAACGCTGTGATCTACTTCCGTGTGGTAGACCCGGAGCGGGCCATTATTCAGGTGGAAAATTACCTGGAGGCGACCAGCCAGCTTTCCCAGACCACCCTGCGTTCGGTGTTGGGCCAGCATGACCTGGACGACATGCTCGCCGAGCGAGACCGCCTCAACGACGACATCCAGTCGATTCTCGACAAACAGACTGAGGCCTGGGGCGTCAAAGTGGCCAACGTGGAGATCAAGCACGTCGATCTCAACGAGTCCATGGTGCGTGCAATTGCGAAGCAGGCGGAGGCTGAGCGCGAACGGCGCGCCAAGGTGATTCACGCCATGGGCGAGGCAGAGGCAGCCGAAAAACTGGCGGAGGCCGCCAAGATGCTGGCCACGGAAGAATCAGCCATTCAACTGCGTTACCTGCAGACCCTGGTGGAAATTGCCGGCGACAAGAGTTCGACCATTGTCTTCCCACTGCCGGTGGATATCATGAAGAAATTCACCTCATAAGCCTTCGGAGCAGAGTCGTTTATGCAGTGCATTGAAATCAGTGAGCCCGGGGCACCGGCTGTATTGAAAGCGGCGCAGCGGGAGGCGCCGGTTGCCGGGGCCGGTGAATTGCTGATCAGCGTGTTTGCGGCCGGGGTAAACCGGCCCGATGTGATGCAGCGCCTGGGGCTTTACCCGGCGCCCCCCGGCGCCTCGGACCTGCCGGGGCTGGAGGTTGCCGGTGAGGTGGCAGCTGTCGGTGCGGGCGTGACCGGTTGGCAGGTGGGCGACCGTGTGTGTGCGTTGACCAATGGCGGCGGTTACGCGGAGCAGGCCGTGGCGCCGGCCGGGCAGTGTTTGCCTGTGCCCGCGGGCATGGACTTTGTTGCCGCCGCCGGCCTGCCGGAAACCTTCTTCACGGTGTGGACCAATGTGTTCATGCGCGGGGGATTGCAGGCCGGCGAGAGCCTGCTGGTGCACGGTGGCAGTTCGGGTATCGGCACCAGCGCCATTCAGATGGCGCGTGCGATGGGGGCGACGGTGTACGCCACGGCAGGCAGCGCCGAGAAATGCGCTGCCTGCGTAGAACTCGGAGCTGACCTTGCGGTGAACTATCGCAACGACGATTTCGAAACCGTGCTGCTGGAGCGCACCGGTGGTGCCGGAGTGAATGTCATCCTGGATATGGTGGGTGGCGATTACATCAACCGCAATATTCGTCTGGCCGCCACCGATGGTCGCATCGTGAATATCGCGTTCCAGGGCGGGTTCGAGACTTCCGTCAACTTCGTGCCGGTATTGCTGAAGCGGTTGACGCTCACCGCCTCGACCTTGCGCCCACAGTCCGCCGAGGCAAAAGCAGCCATCGCCGCTCAATTGCTTGAGCGCATCTGGCCGCGGTTGGAGAGCGGCGATATCAGCCCCGTGATTGCGGCAACATTCCCGCTGCAGGATGCGGCGGCGGCGCACGAGCTCATGGAGAGCAGTGCCCACATCGGGAAAATCATCCTCACCCTGCGCTGAACAGCCAGGGCGCCAGTTGCGCCCGGTTCTCCACCACGATCTGCTGCGCCATGGGGTCCGCCAGTGTCGGTTCGGGGTCGATGTGCAGGAGTTTCAGGGCGTAGGGGACCAGTCGCCCGCGCACCGTAATGTCCAGAGCGCCATCCTGCATGCCGTAGTCGGTCGCCACAACCTGTTGCTGGGCAGGGTTCAGACGCGGGTCGGGCACAACCCGCAAGGTCACGTGGGTGTTCCAGTCGTCATCCTGTTCCACGCCCTGGCTGGAATCATCCAGTATTTCAGGAATGTCGCGAAAGCGGCTGAGCACAAAATCGCGATAGGCCTGGTTCTTCTCGCACCAGGCGCGCACATGCCAGCGCAAGCCGGTAAACACGAGCGTATGCGGTACAATGATTCGTCCCTCGCGGTCGGGGTTGTGCAGGGAAACGTAGTCCACCTCCAGACGCTTGCGCTGGCGCGCCGCCTGCATAATGGGGCGCAGCACCTCGGGGCGCACATCGCGTACCGGCACTCGCAGCACCTCGATGTTCGCCACGTTCAGCGCCAGCGACTCAAACACATTGGACAATTCATTGTTGCGCGCCATCAGGTGCAGGTATTCGTCGGCAACACCTTCGGTTACCCGCGGCCGGAATTCCGGTGCCGGCATGTAGCCCTTGAGTGATGCATCGTAGACGAGGTTGCCGGGGCCGATATCCCGGATGTAGCGATTGATATCCTTGCTCGCCTGCTGGCGACCGATGCCGAATGTCTCGCAGAGGTGGCGGGTGGTCAGCCGACCTTCCCACAGCGCAATGGTTTCGATGTAGCGGTAGCGCACCAACAGGTCCCAGCGGATAGGCCAGGGGTCAGAGTGTCTCGCAGTCATGCCTGTTCCCGTTCAGGGTGGATTGCCTGTATCGTACACGTCAGTGCAGCCAGCGAACACCGAGGACATGGCCATCGCGTCTCCCGACATCAGTGATCTCTACCACCTTGCCGGTCAGCTCCAGCATGACCGGGACTTGCCGCTGGATCAGCTGCGCCAGCGCGACCGGGAGATTGGCCAGGGCTGCAGTGACAAGGGCGACTGGCAACGGCTACGCTGCTGGCTGCACGCGGTCGATCCCGAGGCGCATCACCAGCCCGCCTGGGCCGGCGGTGCCAACCCGGCGATACTGTTGAATGTGCTCGCGCTGATCGCCGGCTTCGGTGCCATGGCGGGTTTGTTGCTCGGCAGCACCCAGGCGTTGGTCAATGTGTTGTTCTGGCTGCTGCTGTTTGTTGGGCTGCAATGGCTGTTGATGGCCGGGTCCCTGCTTGCGCTGCTTCAGTTACTGCGCGGCCGAGTGCCGCCGGCGTCGCCGGTACAGCCCATGCGCTGGGTGTTGCGCCGGCGCTGGCCGGATAGCCGGGCGCTGCGTGAAGCACAGCCGCTTTTGCGCCTGCTTTTTTTACGCCACGGACAGACCGTGGGTGCCCTGTTCGCCGCAGGCGCGGCGGTGGCATTTATTGTCTTGCCCGCGGTGGATAACTACGGTTTCGTGTGGGGCTCTACCTATCCCCTCAGCGATCAATTCATGCAGTGGTTGGTCAATTCGCTCGCGCGCCCCTGGCGGGAACTGCTGCCGGGGGCAACCATCGATCCGGAACTGTTGCGCGCCAGCCGCTATCACGCCGCCCTGCAGGTGCTGGATGCGCAGCGCCTGGAGCGCATGCGCGGCTGGTGGGGCTTCCTGTTGCTCTGCCTGCTGGTTTACAGCCTGCTACCACGGGTGTGTCTCTATGCGTTGTCGCGCTGGCTGTACCGGCGTCAGCTGATTGCCAGCCTGCTGGGTTACCCAGGGGTCGAGCGCGTGCTGACGCGCATGCAGGCGCCCCTGGTCGCCACGGGCGGTACGGCAGATGCAATGCCCCGGGCTGCTGAAAGCACCGATAGTGGCGGTCTGCGCGACGATGTCCCGCGGGCTGCCTGGCCGCGGGCATTGCTGCTGGAAGTGGCGGGCGCTTTTGGCGAGCGCGCCCCGGCCAGCTATGAAGAGCTGGCTGACGGACAACCGGCACAGAGCGCGAGCCTGGCCAGTGGCGACCTTGCCGCGGATCAGCGCACGCTCGCGGCGCTGCCGCTGCAGGATATCGACCGGCTCTATCTGGCCGTGAAAGGTTGGGAGCCGCCGGTCGCGGAATTGTCAGACCTGCTGGAGCCTTTGTCCGCCGTCAGCCGCTGCAGCATTCTGCTGGTGCCGTTGCCTGGCCGTCCGCTGCCGCATCGCAAGGTGGAGGACTGGCGCCTGTTTGCTCGCGGCTTGCCTTTTGAGGGCGTGGATGTGCAGCTGCTGAACCCGGTGGTGGCCGCGTGAACGTGCCGGTATTTGCGGTGGTTGGGCGCCCCAACAAAGGCAAGTCCAGTATTGTTGCCACACTGGCGCGAGACGACTCAGTGGGTATCGAAGCCCGCGCGGGCTCGACCCGGGAAGCGCGTGAGTTCCCCATGCGCGTGGATGGCGAAACGCTTTACACGCTGGTGGATACGCCCGGCATCCAGCGTGCGCGCGCCGTACTCGAATGGTTGCGCGCACACGCCGAGGACGCTGCCAGCAGGCCGCGTGCGGTACGCGATTTTGTCGCCGAACATCGCGGCGATGCCCGCTTTCACGACGAGTGCGCGCTGCTGCAGCCCATTGTCGATGGCGCCGGCATCATCTATGTCGTCGATGGCTCGGTGCCCTTCGGAGCGGACTACGAAGCGGAAATGGAGATTCTGCGCTGGACCGGACGCCCCAGCCTGGCGCTGATCAACCCCATCGACAATGAAGACTATGTGGCCCAGTGGCAGGCCGGGCTGGGGCAGTATTTCCAGACGGTGCGGCTGTTCAATGCGCAGCGAGCCGAAGCGGAAAAGCAGCTGGAGCTGCTGGTGCTGTTCGGGCATCTGGACGAGCACTGGCGACAGGCACTGGACCGCGCCGTGGCAGTCTTGCGCAGTGAGCGCGGCCGCGAGCACCGTGAGGCGGCGTCCCTGATTACCGAGTGGATTGCCGATGCGCTGACATTTCAGTTGTCGCAGCGGGTGCCGGAGGGATTGCCGGTAAAGCCGGTCGAGGACCTGCTGTTCACCCGTTACCAACACGAGCTGCAGACGCGCGAGCGCCGCTGTCGGCGCCAGGTGGAGGAGGTGTATCACTATCATCGCCTGCAGCGCAGTGAGCTGGATATCGACCTGGAGGCTTCCGAACTGTTCAACGTGGAGCAGTGGTACCTCTGGGGGCTGGACCGCCGCGCGCTGACGCTCGTGGCCGCATCGGCGGGTGCGCTGCTCGGCGGCGGCACCGGTCTGGCGCTCGATGGCATGACGGCGGGGCTTACCGGCGGCCTGGGAACGCTGATCAGCGGCACCCTGGGTGCCGCTTCCGGTGGCGCAGCGGCCTTGCGGTACGCCGATGAAATCGCGCAGCTGCGAGTCAAGGGCATTCCCAGTGGCGGTAAACTGGTCAGCTACGGGCCATCGCGCAACCCCAACTTTCCGTTTGTTCTGCTGGGCAGGGCGTTACTGCATCAACAGCGCCTGTGCAGCCGTACCCACGCTGACCGCAGTGCCTTGCAACTGGATACGGCGTTGTTGGCAGATGTCAGTGATGCGGAGCGCCGGCAGTTGGCGCGCTGGTTCGCTGCCCTGCGCCAGCCGCGCAGTGCCGCCGCAGCACGCCAGGCGCTGGCAGAGTGGATGTTGGCGCGCACTGGCGCGCCATCCGGCTCTGCCTGAGCGCAGCGGGTCTCAGCGAATCGCCGATTCCGGCTTGCCCTGCCAGTAGAAGGGCTGCAAGGTGCTGTCGCCGGTGAAGACTTCTGACAGCGAGTCCGCCGCGTACACACGTCCATTCAGCACCACGTGGCTGATGTGGTCGGTGTGGCGGATATTCTGCAGCGGGTTGCCATCGATAATCACCAGGTCAGCCAGTTTGCCGGGTTCCAGCGAGCCGATGTCGGCATCCATACCCAGGTAGCGTGCCGGGTTAATGGTGGCCGCGGCCAGCGCTTCCATGGGCGTGAATCCGCCGCGCGCAAAACTCCACATCTCCCAGTGCGTGGCCAGTCCCTCACGCTGGCCATGACCACCGGTGTTGACCAGTACGCCGGCGTCCAGCAATGCTTTGGCCGCCGCCGCCGCTGCATCATCGTCGCGATAGTCGGCTTCCGGTGCCATTGGCCGGCGCACTGACCGCGGTTGTAACACCGCCGGCGGCACGAAATTGGCGAGCAGCGGGTGCTTCCACACCTCGGTGTCCTGATAGTAGTAGTCTTCCGAGGTCAGGCCACCGAACGTCACCACCAGGGTGGGTGTATAGCCGGCCTCGCTCTGGCGCCAGTATTGCAGCACGTCATCATAGAGACGCAGGGTGGGGACGTTGTGTTCGACACCCGTAATGCCGTCTCCGATCAGGTTCATATCCATATGGTAGAGCGCGCCGCCCTCTGCCACGGGCATCACACCCTCGCGCCGGGACGCCTCAATCACCATCTGGCGCTGGTCGCGGCGCGGCTGGTTGTAGTTTTTGACGGTAACCGCGCCCTGGGCCTTGAGCCGGCGTACGTGTGCCAGGGCATCGTCGAGTGTCTCCACCGGGGCGTAGTAGGTGGATTTTGCGCCGTAGATGATCTCTGCTGTGGAGAAAATACGCGGCCCGAGGATGCGTCCGGCGCGGGCGTATTCGGCGGCAGCAAATACCAGGGAGGCCTGGCTGGACGGGTTGTGCACGGTGGTAACGCCCAGTGCCAGGTGAGCCAGTAGATCCCAGTTCTGCTGGGGAATGATGTCGGCACGGCCATAGGGGCCGTGTGCGTGTATGTCGACAAAGCCGGGCACGACGGTTTTGCCCTCGAGATCAACCTGGCGGAAACCATCGGGGATAGCCAGGCTGCTGTCCCCCACAGCGCGGATGCGGTTGCCCTCCAGCAACACCGTGCCGCTGTCGATCACGTCGCGCTGCGCATTCAGCGTGATGACCCGCGCGTTGGTCAGTGCCAGGCGTGTGTCGGGGCGGGCCGCGGCGATCCGCATGCTCAGGTTGGTGCCGTTCTGCGGAGGGCTGAAGCCGGGGCGCATGGCGTCGGCGACCGGCACGGTCTTGAATTCAGCCCCGGTGCTCCAGCTCACGGCGCTGCCATCGGCATTCCATGCCAGGTAGTCACCGCCCACGCGGCTCAGCTGCAACGTGGGAAACGCGGGTTTGGTCGCGTCGAGGATGAGTGTTTCACCCGCGCTGGGCGCGGTTGCCGCGAGGTGCACCTGATGCCCGTTGATGAAGGCAATATGCTGTCCGTCGGGCGCGAGCTGGATGCGCGTGGCCAGCTCGGCGCTGGCCACCTGCTGCACATCGTGGCCACTGCGGGACATGGAAATCAGCACCGTGCTGGCGGTGCTGCTGCCATGACCGCTGGCGCTTTCGGCGCGTTCCTGGGCATACAGGCGGCCGTCGGGGCCGAAGTGCGGGTGTTCACCGCGCGCACTGACAAACTGCATGTCCCCGGACTTGCGCTCGACCAGGTACAGGCCCGGCTGCACCGACCACTCAGGGTTGAGCAGAGCGCTGCCGGCAAGTTTGCGTACGGCGAGGGTTTCGCCGCTGCGGTCGATGGCAAGCTCCGTATACTGGCCTTTCGGGTGGTCCAGTGCACGCGCCTTGCCACCGCGCGCGGCCACGCGATGAATACGGCTGAGCTCGCTGTCACTCCAGCGCAGGAAAAGTATTTCGCGACTATCGGGGCTCCACACGGGTGCGTAGTCGAAGCCGTCTGCGTCACCGTTCGTCAGTCGTTGTGGGGCATTGTCGCCACGTTTCACATACAGGCGGCCCAGAGACTCGAACACAACGGCTTTGCCGTCCGGCGAAGCCGTGGCGAAGCGGACCATGCGGGTGTCGAATTCTTCCGGAGCGACCTTTACCGGAAAGCGCACGGCGGGATAGATGTCGCGACTGCCGCTGACCTCGAAGGGGATTTCCGCCAGCGACTCGTTGGCCGTATTCAGGCGCCAGAGCTTGCCCTGTGCCCAGAACACGATATCGCGGCTGTCTGGCGTCCATTCCATGGTGGGATAGAGGCCGTGCACTGCCCAGGTTTCCTGCATGTCCAGGTCAAGGCCATCAAACAGCATGCGCTCGGTGCCGGTCGCGAGGTCCTGCACGAAGAGTCGCGACTGCGCGCGCACCCGTTTGACGTAGGCGAGGCGCTTGCCATCCGGCGATGGGGTGGCGCGGACCGCACCGCCGGGCCCGCCGGCAACGGTGCTGATATCACCGGTTGCCAGGTCGAGCCGTCGAATCTGGAACAACTCAGTGTTGCTGTCCTGGTGATAGATGAATGTATCGCCGGGGGTGGTGTTCAGCGAAAAGTACAGGCTCTTGCCGTCGGGGCTGAAGGCCGGTTCACCCTGCTCTTTCTGGAAGGTCGGGCTGGGACGGGGAACCAGCATCTGCCCGCTGTTCTGCTCGCTGCCGCCGAGGTGATACAGCCAGATTTCGCCGGTGCCAAGCGAGCGCGAGGTAGTGAAGTGCTTGCGCGCAGCAAGGTAGTTGTCGTCCGGGCTCCAGCTCGGGCTGTTGAGTAGCCGGAAATCCTCGAAAGTGACCTGACGCAGTTCGCCGCTGGCGCGTTCCAGCACCCACAGGTTGTCACCGCCGTCGCGGTCGGAGGTAAATGCGATATGGCGGCCGTCGGGGCTGTACTGGGGCTGCATGTCCCAGGCGAAGCCGCTGGTCAGTGGTTTTGCGGGGCCACCTTCCATGGGGATTTCGTACAGGTCGCCAAGCAGGTCAAACGCAATGTGTCTGCCGTCCGGCGAGACGTCAATACTCATCCAGGTACCCTCGTTCACGTCAATCGTGGCGCGGGTGGGGGGTGTAGAGAAATCGGGGTCGTTTACACGCCAGCTGTTCTCGTCCCGTGCCTGGGGCGTGGCGGCTGCCAGTGCATTGGCGAGTAGCAGAAAACACAGTGTTCGGGTTAGGCTGGGCATGGCAATATCCGGGGTTGTCAGCGTCAACAGAGCGGCGGATGCTGTGCTGCGGTGATCCAGCCGCTAACAGGCGCGTACCTTACTACGGAGTGTGTCCGCAGGGAAACGCGCCCAACCTTGACACTGGAGTCCACATGAACATCATTCGATCTTTCACCTTGCTGCTGACCCTCGCCTGTGTGCTGCCTGCCATGGCCGAGGAGTTGGCGGTGGGCGATCCCGCCCCCGATTTCAGCTTGCTGGGCAGTGATGGCAAACGCCATGCATTGGCCGATTTCAAGGGCAAGCAGGCTGTGGTGCTGGCCTGGTATCCGCGTGCCTTCACCTCGGGCTGCACCGTGGAGTGCAAGTCACTGGCCGAAAACGGCCATCTCATCCGGGAGTACGATGTGACGTATTTCATGGCCAGCGTGGATGAGGTGGATGAAAATCGTCGCTTCGCCGAGGAGATGGAGGCGGATTTCCCGCTGCTGAGTGACCCCGACAAACAGGTTGCGGAGGCCTATGGCGTGTTGGCCATGATGGGGTTCGCCAAACGCCACACGTTCTACATTGGCGCTGACGGGACCATTCTCAAGATAGACCGCTCTATTAGCCCCGCCACCGCGGCGCAGGATATGGCGGCAAACCTCGCCGCCCTGGGCATCCCCAAACGCTAGGGCGCTACCGGCACTCGGGAGGTTGGCGTTCGTCGCGCCGATCTGCCGCTGGTCTTTTTACCCATCCCTGCGCTGGCACTTCAAAAGCCCGAGCCTATAATGTCAGCCTTTTTCTGCAAGCGAAGCTGATCACGGCGCGGTACCTGAGGTAGCAGGCAGGCGCGCGCTGAGTCAGCGGCGGGCATCGCGTATGCACCGCTGGAGAGGGTAATGCTCAGCACGGGTCAAACACGCGAATTGCTCCGCATGGCGCTACCTATGGTGGTGTCGCAGAGCGCGTTCGCGCTCATGGTATTCACCGACCGCTTTTTTCTATCCCGCATTGACGCCCTGCATATCGCTTCAGCGCTGGGTGGCGGTGTCACTTTTTTCGTCAGTGTGTCGCTGTTCATCGGCATCATGTCCTACGCCACGGCACTGGTGGCGCAGTACTACGGTTCCGGGCAACTGGAAAAATGCCCACGGGTACTCACTCAGGGCGCGATCATGGCGCTGGCGTGTCAGCCGTTGCTGCTGGTTATCGCCTGGGGCATGGGTGAGCTCTTTTCCACCATGGGCCATCCACCCGAACAGGTTGTTCTGGAACGCCAGTACTACTTCGTGATGATGAGCGGCGCGTTCTTTGCGTTGTTGAAGGCCTGTGTCGCGGGGTACTTCTGTGGCATTGGCAAAACCCGCGTTGTCATGATTACCGATGTGCTGGGTGTGCTTATTAATATCCCGCTGACCTGGGCGCTGATCTTCGGCAAACTGGGTTTCCCGGAGTTGGGCATCCGTGGAGCGGCGCTGGCCACGGTGATTGCCACGGCCTGCAGCCTGTTGATCTACGCAGCCTTTTACTTCAATCGTATTCACCGCGAGCGGTTTCACGTGGCCGACTCGTTCCGCTTTGATCCGGGCATTCTGCGTCGCTACGTGCGGCTGGGCCTGCCCTCTGGCTTCGAGACCTTTGTCGGCGCTGCAACGTTCAATTTCTTTTTGTTGCTATTCCAGTCCTACGGCATTGCCGAAGGTGCGGCCATGGCCATTGTCTTCAACTGGGATATGCTCAACTACGTGCCATTGATCGGCCTGAATATCGCGATCACCAGCATGATCGGCCGCTATGTGGGTGCGCGGGATATGACGCGAGCGGGCCAGCTTATCGCTGCGGGTTTCACCATTGCGCTGGGATTTTCGGTGGTATTGGCGCTGTTCTTTGTGCTGTTTCGCTATGAGTTGATGATGGTGTTCGCCACGCCCGGAGAGGACTTCAGCGAGATCGCCAGCCTTGGGGCGAGCATGATGCTGGGTATGGCCACTTATGTCGTGGCCGATGCGGTGATCCTGGTCTGCAGCGGTGTGCTGCGTGGCGCTGGAGACACCCGCTGGCTGATGAACACGTCAATGAGCCTGCACGTGCTGATGCTGGTCGCGCAGTACGTGATGATCAAGCATCTGGAGGTGGGGCCGCTGGTAAGCTGGTGGGGCTTTGTGGCCATGTTGCTTGCCCTTGCGGCGGTCTACCTGCTGCGCCTGCGCGGTTCAACCTGGCGCAAGCCCTCGCGGCTGGCGCGGGTGATGGCGGACTAGCGCAGCCTGCCTGTTACAGCGTCAGGATGCGTCGCAGCAGGCTGTTCTCCCCGCGTTGCTGCTCCCGCAGCAGGAGGAGTTCGCGTAGCTGCTGTTCGATCTCACCGGCAATCAGGTCGCGAATTTTGCGCTGTTGCACCTTGCCCGGTTTGCGCCGGGCGTAGGCCGCGAGGCTGACCGGCTGTCCAAAGCCCAGATAGCAGCGCTGGGGTTTTGGCAGCAGGCTGCCGAGTGCGCCCAGTGCAATCGGGGGCAGGGCATCGCCGCGGGTATCGTCGGTGAGCAGGCCCACGCGCTGCAGGAGCCGGCCCGGGAGTGAGTCGGGCAGGGCTTCGCTTTCGATCAGGTGGTCGTAGAACTCGTCCGGACCAACGATGCCAAAGGGCATGATGGTGTAACCGTGTTCCGCGGCCATGCGAATGAAGCCGAAGCGCTCCTTCCACTGCAGCTGGTAGCGCAGCCGGTTGGGCTTCACGGCCTCGTGCGCGCCGCCTGGAAATACCAGCAGGTCCTGCCCGTGGGCCATCAGCGCGCTGCAGACTTCGGGGTGGCCCATGGCCGCGCCGCGTGCCAACAAGGCACTTTCCAGCGATGGATGCGTGAACAAAAACTTGTCGCCCAGGGGACGCAGAAAACGCCCGTACTGTTGCTGCAGCATCGAAACAACAATCATGCCGTCCAGGGCAAAAAGGCTGTGGTTGCCTACGAACAGGCACGGTTTATCGGGAATGTGCTCTACGCCGCTGACCACCGGCCGGAAAAGGCGTTTGATGAGCTGGTAGGCAATTTGTAGATCACGGCTCTGCGGTACTTCAGTCAGTGCCAGCGCGCGCTCGATATGCCGTTGCAGGCGTTCGCCAGCCAGGGGCTGATTGTCTTTGTCCAGAGCCGTCATGTGTTTTCCCGATAGCGTCAACGCACGATTGTATCATTCACCGCCCAGCAGGCGTCCAAGGCCGCGCTGATGCAGGGCACCCTCCAGCAGCGCGCGGATGTCAGCACTGTTGTCCAGGGTAAGTGCCTGCTGCGCGAGGTCTGCGGCATCCCGGGCCGATATTGAGCGCAGTAACCACTTTATTCGCGGCAGTTTGGACGCACTCATGCTCAGCGTGCGAATGCCAATGCCGAGCAGAAACACCACCGCGGCGGGGTCTGCCGCCATCTCGCCGCAGAGGCTGAGTGGCAGCCCGCCAGCATGAGCGTGGGTGGTAATACGCGCTATTTCCTGCAGCACTGCAGGGTGGATGTGATCGTAGGCACCCGCCACGCGGGGGTTATTGCGGTCCAGTGCCAGCAGGTACTGGCTCAGGTCGTTGGAGCCGATGGAGATAAAATCCAGGCGGCCTGCCCATACCGGTAGCAGTGATATGGCGGCGGGCACTTCGACCATGATGCCCACCCGGGGCCGCTGCACGTCAACGCCCTCATCCTGCAACTGTTGCAGGGCATCGTCGAGTACGCCACGGAAAGCGGCGATTTCCCCGCTGTTGCTGATCATGGGCAGCAGAATATGCAGGTCAGCACCGCCCTCTGCAGCACGCAGCATGGCGCGCACCTGGGTCATGAGCAGGGAAATGTTATCCAGGCAGAAACGGATGCCGCGCCAGCCCAGAGCGGGGTTTTCCTCGTGTATCGGAAAGTAGGGCAGCGGTTTGTCGCCACCGATGTCGAGGATGCGCATATAGACCGGCCGCCCGCGGTAGGCGTCCAGCACCTGCCGGTAGATGTTCAGCTGCTCCTCTTCCGAGGGGAAGGTCTCGCTGATCATGAACGGCATTTCGGTGCGGTACAGTCCGATGCCCTCGGCGCCGTTGGCGAGCCCCGGCGAAATATCCGCGAGCAGGCCGGTGTTGGCCATGAGTCGTACCCGTTCACCATCCGTCGTGGTTGCTGGCTCGTCCCGCAGGCTCGCGAGCTCCCCTTTCAGTGCCTGTTCGGCGCGCTGCAGCCGCTCGAATTCCAGCCGGATCGAGGGGCTGGGGTAGAGTATGACCTGTCCTGTATTGCCATCCACAATCAGGGGGCTGCCGTCATCAATGCTTTTCAACTTGCCGGTTCCCATGACGGCGGGTACGCCCAGCGCGTTGGCCAGCACCGCCGTGTGTGACAGGCTCGACCCCTCGTAGCAGACGATGGCCGCGAGGCGCAGCGGGTCACAGGCGGCGATATCCGATACGCTCACCTTGGCGCCAACCAGCACCAGGGGGCCGTGATCGTCGCCAGGTGCATTGCCACTGGCACCGGCCCAGGACTGGTAGAGTTTGTTGCCGAGGTGGTGGAGGTCTTCATTGCGCGCGCGCAAATAGGGGTCCTCCATGGCCAGGAACACTTCGGCGTAGTGATGCACGACCTGCCTGAGCGCACCGGGTAGCCATTGTCCACCTGCGATAGCCTGTTCCACACCCAGGCGCAGCCCCGGGTCATTGAGTAGCATTTGGTAGGCCTTGAACACCGCGCTGACCCCTTCCGAGAGCTGCTCCCCCAGTTGCCTGCGTTCGTTCTCGACGTCATCGCTCACTGTCGCCAGCAATTGGTGCCACTCGCTGATGGCGGCGGCGGGGTCTTCGCAGGGGCGGTCGGGAACAGCGTAGAGGTCGATGTTCTCGCACAGCCACGCGTTGCCGATGCCGGTGCCGGGCGCACCCTTCACACCCCGCACCCGCCGCACCGCGTTGGCTGGCGCATGCACCGCCAGGGGTTCGGGCGGCAGCACCAGGGCCAACTGGGTCGAGAGCGTCACCAGAAACGCCTGTTCATCGGCGGACATCAGGCGGCCTTCGCGAGACTGTACTACCAGCACACCGATAACGGCACCGGCTCGCACCACGGGAACCCCGCAGAAGCTGATGAATTCGTCTTCGCGGGTTTCCGCCAGATAGCAGAAATCAGGGTGCGACGCGGCCTCGGCCACGTTGATGGGGTGTCGCGTTTGCGCCACGCGACCCACCAGGCCGCGGCCCGCGGGCAAGCGGCTGTAGCCCACGGCCTGTTGATCCAGGCCGTGGCTGGCCACCAGTACCATGGCGCCATCGGTTGCGGCAATGTACAGGCTACAGACATCGACCGCGATCGCGCGGTGGATCGCTTCCACGATCAGCTTTACCTGATCTTCGGTCTGGTCCGCCTGGGCGGCGGCTTGCACAATGCGGGTCAGTTCCTGCAGCGTATTCATCGATTGGTGTTCCGGTGCCCTGGTGGCGGGGAGTGAAGCACTTACCGCTAGTATCCGCTATAGTGCCTGTTTGTTGCCAGCCTACAAAGGGAGGAAACCCGCATGGCAGATACTGGATTGCAGTTGCGTACGCGCGTGAATGATGACAACACCCTGACGCTTTGGCTGGAAGATGTAGCTCTGCCGCAGCCGGGCCCCGACGAGGTGCTGGTGCGCGTGGAGGCGGCGCCGATCAACCCGTCCGACCTCGCCCTGCTGTTCGGGCCGGCCGACATGAGCACCGCACGCAATAGCGGCAGCGCTGAGCGTCCGGTTATCACCGCAGATATTCCGGCCCCGGCCATGCGCCTCGTGCAGGCGCGCCTGGGGCAGGCGCTGCCGGCGGGCAACGAGGGCGCCGGCACCGTGGTCGCCGCGGGTAGCTCCGATGCCGCGCAGGCCCTGCTGGGTAAAACCGTCGGCGCATTTGGCGGTGAGATGTTTGCCCAGTATCGCTGTGTGAACGCGCACGCCTGTCTGGTGCTGAATGAGGGGACGACAGCCGCTGAGGGTGCGTCTTGCTTCGTCAATCCGATGACGGCACTGGGCATGGTGGAAACGCTGCACATGGAGGGTCACAAGGCGCTGGTGCACACAGCGGCCGCGTCGAACCTGGGGCAGATGCTGAACCGGCTGTGCCAGGCTGACGACATTCCGCTGGTGAATATTGTGCGCAAAACCGAGCAGGGTGAGCTGTTGACGTCGCAGGGTGCAGAATACGTCGTGAATTCCGGGTCCGAGTCGTTCCAGCAGGATTTGCTGGCAGCGCTGGACGCCACGGATGCGACGATCGCCTTTGATGCCATCGGTGGCGGCAAGCTGGGCGGCACCATCCTCAACAGCATGGAGGCGGTAGCGGCGCGCAAGATGACCGAGTACAACCGCTACGGGTCCAACACGTTCAAGCAGCTGTATATTTACGGCGCCCTCGACCTGGGCCCAACGGTGCTGACACGTAATTTCGGGTTCGCCTGGAACATTGGCGGCTGGTTGTTGCCCCTGTTTTTGCAAAAGGCGGGTCACCAGAAGGTGGGCGAGATGCGTGCGCGGGTGGCGGCGGAAATCAAGACGACCTTTGCCAGCCACTACACACGTCGGGTCACACTCGCCGAGGCGCTCAGTCTCGACGCGATAGAAGCCTACAATCGCCGCGCCACGGGTGAGAAATACCTCGTGCTGCCGCAGGACTGACGTGCCGCCGCTTGTTCTCGCGCTCCCGCCCCGTTCGGCCCGGTGCGGGTAGTGCGTGATATGAGCAGGTTGCTTCGTTCAAGGGAAGCGCACGTCTGTTACGGTCACTTTAAAGAACGGAAAGTAGTCCGGCGTGTCATAGTGGTTGCCTGCGATCACGCGCGTGGGTAGCCGGTAGCCATCGAACTGTTGAAATCCGGAAAGCTCACCGCCGAAGGGCTGTAGTCGATAAACCTGATCGCGGTTGGCATTGCTCCAGCGCTGGAAGATGACGCGCTCGGGCGCACCCTGTGCATCCACGTGAATCTCCACGGACTGTTGCAGGGGGCCTGCCATCAGGGGGCCTGCCATCAGGGGGCCTGCCGTCAGGGTCACACGAGCGCAGCGCTGGCGCCTATGGCGATGCGGAGGGTGCCAGGCCTGTCGTGAGCACCCACGACACACTGCGTCTGGTACAGGTATGATTCCCCGTTTGGACAGGAGGCCGACATGAAATCTGTACTCTTTGCCTTGCTCGTGCTGGGTGCCAGCTGCGCAGTTGCCGCCCCGGCCGACAGGTTCAACGCAATAGTGGATGCCCACTGGTCCTGGACACTGGAGCAATCACCGCAGTTGCGCACCTACCTCGGGGACACCGGTGCCAATGACCGCTGGGGCGACATGAGCCTGGCAGCACACGCACAGCGCGACGCACAGCGTGCTGATTTTCTCACGCAGCTTGAAGCGGTGGATGTTGACGCCCTGAACGAGCAGCAGCAGCTTAGCCATGCCATGCTCCTGCGGCGCCTGCGCAGCGAACGCAGGGAATATGCCCTTGGCCTCTACCTGATGCCGATCAACATGCGTTCAGGACCGCAACACCTGCACACCCTGCAGGAGCGTGTGACCTTCAATAGCGAGCGCGATTACCGCGACTGGCTGCAACGCCTGCAGCAGCTGCCGCAGCTGTTGGCTGAGTACCGCGCGCTATTGCAGGAGGGTATTCGCCAGGAACGCACCCAGGCGCGCGTCGTCATGGAACGTGTTCCCGCCCAAATCGACCGCTTGCTGGCGGGCGAAGCTGAAGATAGCCCATTCTACAAACCGTTCAACAGCGCCACCGCGGGGGTTGATGAAGCCCGGATGGCTGAATTGCGACGCGAGGCCAGTGTGGTCATTGCGCGGGGATTGAATCCGGCGCTGGCTGAATTCCGCGAATTTCTCCTCGCCACCTATCTGCCTGCCTGCCGCGAACAGCCGGGCATCGGCAGCCTGCCCGAAGGCAAAGCACTGTACCGCTTCCTCGCAGGCTATTTCACCACCACCGACATGACGCCAGAGGCTATCCACGAAGTCGGCAAGGCCGAAGTGGCGCGCCTGCTGGAGGAGATGGAAGACGTAAAACGCAGTGTTGGCTTTGCGGGAGACCTGCAGGCTTTCAATACCTTCCTGCGTTCGGATCCGCAGTTCTACTACAACAGCCCGGAGGCACTTTTCGAGGGTTACCTGGCCATTGCCAAACGCCTCGATCCGCAGCTGGTCCAGCTGTTTGGCAAGTTGCCGCGCATGCCCTACGGTGTGCGCCCGATCCCGGATACCATCGCCCCCGACACAACAACGGCCTACTACAGTCGGCCAGCAGCCAACGGTACCCAGCCCGGCTAATACTACGTGAACCTGTATCGCCCGGAGGTGCGGCCGAAATACGAAATGGAAGTCCTGTCGGTGCATGAGGCGGTGCCAGGCCACCATCTGCAGATCGCGTTGGCCCAGGAGCTCGAGGGCCTGCCCCTGTTTCGTACCACGGGAGGGGAGACGGCGTTTATCGAAGGTTGGGGCCTCTACGCCGAGCGGCTCGGCTATCAGATGGGACTCTATACCGACCCCTACTCACGCTACGGACAGCTGACTTACGATATGTGGCGTGCGGTGCGCTTGGTGGTCGATACCGGCATTCATTACTTTGGCTGGAGCCGGCAGGAAGCCATCGATTATTTCACGGCGCATGCGGGCAAGAGCGAAGCCGATATCGTCAACGAAATTGACCGCTATATCGGTTGGCCGGGGCAGGCACTGGCCTACAAGATTGGCCAGCTGAAGATTCTGGCGCTGCGTGAACGCGCCGAAGATGCGTTGGGCGATGCGTTTGATATTCGCGCTTTTCACGACCACCTGCTGGGCGCGGGTGCGATTCCGCTGGATGCCCTGGAGCGCCGTATGGATGCATGGATTGCCAATCAGCGCAGTTGAATCAGCCAGCCGAGGCCAGCTGCGGCTGGCCTAGCCGGCTGCGGTAGGCCCCCTCCACCTGTGCACACAAGCCGCGTACGTTGCGCTCGGCATCGTGTGCGACAGGGGGCAGAACAGAAACCCGCACGGTAGCGGGTCGCAGGAGCAATCCGCCCTTCGGCAGGGCATCGTGAACATTGTGCAGGACGATGGGCACAATGGGCACGCGGGCCTTTTTTGCCAGAAAGAAGGCGCCGTGGCGAAACGGCTGCAGAGCGCCGCTGGCACTGCGGGTGCCCTCCGGCGCAATCACCAGCGAGCGACCGTCGGCAAGCACAGCCTGCGCTGCCTGCAGCACCGCGGACTGGTCCGGCGCATCGCGATCAACAAAAATAGTACCGGCGTTGGCCAGCAGGGCGCCCAGCAGCGGCTTGCCAGCCATCTCCTGCTTGCAGAACGGTACGACGTCGCGCCGCAGCAGCCGCGCCAGGATCATCGCGTCAAGGAGACTCTGGTGGTTGAACACATAGATCACCGGCCCGCGCTGGCGCAAAAATTCAGGACCATCAATATCCAGCTCCAGCCCGGCGAAGCCGCAACCCAGGTCACCCAATAGCTGGGTAATGCGATTGGCATTGCCTCGTGACGCGCCGCCGAAACGTGCAGCGAGTGTGCCCAGCAGGGATGTGGCTGCCACGGCCTGGCCGGTGAGGGCCGTGCGCAGTACCGACTCGAGGTCCGGCAAACCGCGCTGCGGCGCCGGCGCGTTCTTTGCGTTGCGCATCACCAGGGTGTTCATATGCCTGCTACTCCTCTGCGGGTACCGCGGTCATCGTCAGCCGGGTGCCAACCGGGCTAATGTGTGCCGCAATACTTGCTGCAATAAGCCTGCCACCTGCGTTACAGGGTGCCTCCTGGCGGTGACAAAGGCATGACGGAGGCTTGAAGCTGGCGTGACAGTGCGCTGCAGGCGTGTGTGCAGCCACGGCTGAACCAGGCTGCGTGCACCAGGGCGGTGCAAGTGATCGCCGCTGCGCACCAGGATTGGCCAGCCCGGCGTGCTCGGCTACCATGACGCGATGTCAGCCCCCCCGAACCTGCCAGCACTGCCCGTTTCCGACGTACTGCCACCATTACGGGAGGCACTGACGGCGGGCCGTGACGTGGTGCTGGAGGCGCCGCCCGGGGCGGGCAAAACCACCCTGGTGCCACTGGCCCTGCTGTCTGAGACGTGGCTGGCAGAGCAATCGATTCTTCTGGTACAGCCGCGACGCGTTGCCACGCGCGCAGCAGCGGCCCGTATGGCGCAGCTCCTGGGCGAGACAACGGGGCAGCGGGTGGGCTATCGCATGCGTCTGGAAAGCCGGGTCAGCGCAGCCACACGCGTGCAGGTGATCACCGAAGGTGTGCTCGCGCGGCGTCTGCAGGCAGACCCGGGTCTGGCCGGTGCGGGGCTGGTCATTTTCGATGAGTTCCACGAAAGGAATCTCGATGCCGAACTGGGCCTGGCCCTCACACTGCAGAGTCGTGCCCTTTTTCGCGATGACGAGCCGCTGCGCATCATGGTCATGTCGGCGACCCTGCAGGGGGTTCCGGTGGCGGGCCTGTTGCAGTCGCCATGCGTGCTGGTGTCCCCGGGACGTCAATTTCCGGTGCACATCGAATATGGCGCGGGCCTGTCCGGCACGGAGCCTGTTGAGGGGGCGGTAGTGCGGGCTGTACAGCGCGTACTCGCGGAACGCGCCGGGAGTGTGCTGGTTTTCCTGCCCGGGCAGGCGGAGATTCGCCGTGTGCAAAGCCGGCTTGCCAGCCGTGTCCCAGAGGATGTGCGCATACTGCCGCTATACGGGGGCCTTTCCCTGGCCCAGCAGCAGGCGGCGATTGACCCCTGTGATGCCGGGCAGCGTAAGGTGGTGTTGGCGACCAACATTGCCGAAACCAGCTTGACCATTGAGGGTGTTACCACGGTGATCGACAGCGGGCTGGAGCGACAGGCGCTGTTTGCCGCTGCCACGGGTACCACCCGCCTTGCCACACGGCGAATTTCCCAGGCCTCCGCGGCTCAGCGAGCTGGCCGCGCGGGCCGCCTGGCCCCCGGCTATTGCCTGCGGCTGTACAGTGCGGATCAGTATGCCGCGCTGCCGGAACAGCGGGTTCCCGAGGTACTGCAATCCGACCTCGCCCCGCTGGCCCTGCAACTGCTGGCCTGGGGGGTGAGCTCGCCTGCGGAACTGGCCTGGCTGGACACCCCGCCGGCGGCACACTGGCAGCAGGCTTTGGAGGTATTGCAGCGTTGCGCGGCGGCGTTTATGCGTGACTCAGGGCAGTGGCAGTTGACCCGGCACGGTGTGCGGCTGGCCGACTTGCCCCTGCACCCGCGGCTGGGCCATATGTTGTTGTGCGGGGCCGACATGGGTGCGGTCGAAACCGCAGCGTTACTCGCGGCGCTGCTCGCCGAGCGCAACCCGTTCTCTTCCGAGGGGGTGGACCTGAGCCCTGCGCTGGCGTGCCTGCGGGGAGAGGTGCCCCGGGAAGCGCCGCTGCACGCCTGGTTTCAGCGCACTTGGCAACAGGCACGGCGTTATATCAGCCTCGCGCGCAAGCATGGATCAGCGCCGGGTGCGCATGAAGTCGAGGTGGGGTCGCTATCCCTTTCGGCAGATGAGCAACTGGCCGTGCTGACCGCGCTGGCCTGGCCGGAACGGGTTGCCTGCGCCCGGCCGGGCGCTGCGCCGGGCGCTTTTCAGCTGGCCAATGGCCGCAGCGCCAGCCTGCCTCCGGAGGACGCGCTGGCCGCTGCACGCTGGTTGGCGGTAGCGGATCTGGGCGGTGTGCAGGGGCAGTCCAGTGACCGTGTTTATGCCGCTGCCGCACTGGACAGTGTGCGCTTTGAAGATGTGTTGGCGCCGCTGGTACGGGTTGTGGAACGGGTGGAATGGGATGATCGCCAAGAGCGGTTTGTTGCTGAACGCCGGCGGCAGGTAGGCCAGTTGCTGTTGCAGCGCGAAACCCTCGCAGTGGTGCCAGCCGGTGCCAGAGATGGGGCATTGCGTGCACTGCTGCACAGGCGCGGTTTGCAGGTGCTGCCATGGACACCGTGGCTGGAGCAATGGCGAGCGCGGGTGAGGCTGTTGCGGCACCTGCAACCAGCGCGCCCGGATGCGCCGTGGCCCGCGTTGGATGATGCAACCCTGTTGGCTACGATCGACGATTGGTTGTTGCCCCATCTGGGTGGCGTCACGCGTCTGGCCGACTTCGGCCGCATTGATCTGCGCAGCATACTCGCCGGTCTGCTGCCCTGGCCCCTGCCGCGGGAACTGGAGCGGCTGGCACCGGAGCGCATTGAAGTGCCCTCCGGCAACAATATCAGCATTGATTACACAGGCGACACACCCGTGCTGGCGGTGAAGCTGCAAGAGATGTTCGGCTGCGAGGACACCCCGTGTATCGCCGGCGGCTTGCAACCCCTGCAACTGCAGCTACTGTCGCCTGCGCGCCGGCCTCTGCAGGTGACACAGGACCTGGCCACCTTCTGGCGCAATGTGTACCCCGAGGTGAAAAAGGAAATGAAGGGGCGTTATCCCAAGCACCCCTGGCCAGACAACCCGCTGACCTCCGTTGCCACGCACCTGACCCGCAAGCGCGCAGAGAGCGGTTGAGACCGGGAGCAGCCGTGCCGTGCTTCAGTGAACGGCGTTGTCTGCCAGGTCGGCGGTCAGCGCCTCGCGTATGTCGGGCTCGATGGTGAAGCCCTCTATGGGGTACGCAGGGTGGTCGATGCCCGCCTGAATCGGCTCGCCGCGTTTGGCGGCGGTGATCATGTCGGGGGACAGCTCGAAGCGCATGAAGTGCACCGACGAGGTTTTTACCGCGTTGCTGCGCTCGAGATCCTCATCGGCAATGGCGTAGATACGTTCGCCATTGCCCACCTGCAGCCAGACCCTGTCTTCTATGTCGATCATTTCTGCCAGCCGGCGGGCGCGCTCGACAGGATCGGCGTACTCAAGCATGAAGGTGGCCTTCCAGTTGTGCCCAGTTGGAATCAGCGGGTTGTAGGCCTCCAGCTCCTCATTGATGCCGCTGGCTTCGAACACTTTTTCAATGCGCAACATTTCCTGGATCTGGTATTTGATGGTCAGCGCATCCTCGAAGTAGAGGCGGGCGTGCTCACCGAGGGAGAGTTGTCGTGTTTTCTTGTGCTCGAGTACCTGGCTGCGAAACCGGGGGCGCTCCTCAGCGTACTCTTCCAGTGACCAGAGGTCTGCACGTGTCAACGGGCGCATAAATCTCTCCTTACAATTACAGGCCGTAGGCCTTGCGCAACAGGGTCATGGGATGTTCTGCCCGTTCCACCGTGTCTGACAGGTTGGCGATGTGCGTAGCCGCCATCGGACAGTCGCTTGTGAAGTGGTCCGCTGCCTGCTGATCGACCTTGCGTACCACCGGGCGCGCGATCTTGACTGACCTGTCGCGGGTTTCCTGTTTGATCGCATAGGTGCCATCGTGGCCGGAGCAGCGTTCCTGCGCGGTGACGGCCGTCCCCGGCACGAGTTGCAATACGTCGCGGGTTTTCAGACCGATGTTCTGCACCCGCTGGTGGCAGGCTACCTGATAGGCGATATTGCCCATCGCGTTGGGGAATTCCGTCTGCAGGGCGCCACCCTTGTGGCGCAGCCAGAGATATTCGAACGGGTCGTAGAAGGCCTGTTTCACTTTCTGTACGTCGGGATCTTCGGGAAACAGCAGGGGCAGTTCCTGCTTGTACATAAGCACGCAGGAGGGAATGGGGGCAATGAGATCGTAGCCCTCGTCTACCAGTTTGGCGAGCACAGGGATGTTGGCCTTCTGCAAGTTTTCCACCGCATCCAGGTCGCCCAGCTCCAGCTTCGGCATGCCACAGCATTTCTCTTTGGGCACGATATCAATGTGGATGCCGTTGTGCTGGAATACCCTGACGAAATCCTCGCCAATGTGCGGGCTGTTGTAGTTGCCATAGCAGGTGGCGTAGAGCGCGACCTTGCCGGTGGTTTCACCCACCACCTCGGGCTCTAGATTGCGTACCAAGGGCTTGACCCGCTTGCGCAGGGTGTTGCTGCTGAAGGCGGGCAGCGGCGCTGCGTGGTGAATGCCAAAGCCCGATTCCAGCGCCCGGCGAAAAGTGCTGTTGTTGTTCAGCGCGTTCACCGTGACATCCACCAGCGGAATGGTTGCCAGGCCGAAGGTGCGATCGGTACTGGTGAGTACCCGGTCGCGCAGTCGTGCGCCTTCCTTGCGAAAATGGCTGGCTTTGGCGCGCAGCATCAGGTGCGGGAAGTCCACCGCCCACTCGTGTGGGGGCACGTAGGGGCACTTGGTCATGTAACAGAGGTCGCAGAGGTAACATTGTTCGACTACCTTGTGATAGTCGGCTTTCGCGACACCATCCACTTCCAGGGTCTCTGACTCGTCAACCAGATCGAACAGGGTAGGGAAGCTGTCGCAGAGGCTGACGCAGCGCCGGCAGCCATGGCAAATGTCGTAGACGCGCTCGAGCTCGGCGTCGAGTTTGGTCTGGTCCCAGAAATCATCCGAACGCCATGCAACCGGGTGTCGTATGGGGGCTTCCAGGCTTCCTTCTCTCACGGCGAATTCCTCGTCTGCGGGCAATCACGAAAAACGGGCTCGCAGGGGCGCCACGAACCCGTTCGCAGGTACAGCCAGAGTGGCGTCGGCAGGTGCCGGTGGCCGCTTCAGGCGTCCAGTGTATCCAGTGCCTTCTGGAACCGGTTGGCGTGGCTGCGCTCTGCCTTGGCCAGTGTTTCCATCCAGTCGGCTATTTCATCAAAGCCTTCGTCCCGCGCTGTCTTTGCCATGCCCGGGTACATATCGGTGTACTCATGGGTTTCGCCGGCAATGGCCGCCTTGAGGTTGTCCGCGGTGGCACCGATGGGCAGGCCTGTAGCGGGGTCACCGGTTTCCTCCAGGTATTCGAGGTGGCCGTGTGCATGGCCGGTTTCGCCCTCTGCGGTGGAGCGAAATACCGACGCCACATCGTTGTAGCCTTCGACATCCGCCTTGGCCGCAAAATACAAGTAGCGACGGTTGGCCTGGGATTCACCTGCAAACGCATCTTTGAGATTTTGTTCGGTTTGACTGCCTTTCAAGGACATGGCGTTTCTCCTGTTGGCGATAGAGTGCCGACACTGACGTGCGGTGTTAATAAACTAGGCTATCGGTTGCTATTCGTCCAGCTTGAAAAGTGGTTAAATCTGATCGAGAAAAGCGATTGAGTGAGCATGAGCAGACAACCGACATTGAAGCAGTTGCGCTACCTCTGCGCGGTGACTGAGTACGCCCATTTTGGCCAGGCGGCGAAGGCCTGCCATGTCAGCCAGTCCACGTTGAGTGCGGGTATCCTGGAGCTTGAGGACACGCTCGGCGTGTCACTGGTGGAGCGCAACAACCGGCAGGTGTTGCTGACCACACTGGGCGAGGACGTGGTGCGCCGCAGCCAGGATCTGCTGCGGGATGTAGAAGACCTCGTGACCCTGTGTGATGCCGCAGCTGAGCCTTTCTCGGGTAAAATGCGCCTGGGTGTTATTCCCACCGTGGCGCCCTTTATCCTGCCGCGGCTGCTCAACCGTCTGCGTGAGCAGTACCCCGCATTTCAGCTGTTTATACGCGAGGATCTCAGCCAGCACCTGGTCACGGCGCTGCATCACGGTGAGCTGGATGTCCTGCTGCTGGCGCTGCCGTTTCCGGCGGAGGGTGTGGAAACCATGCCCCTGTTCAGCGATGAATTCCTGCTGGCGAGTCCGCCCGGCCATGAACTGGCGGGGCAGCCTGTGGTGCGCACGGCGCAGTTGAAAGGCGAGGGGCTGTTGCTGTTGGAGGATGGTCACTGCCTGCGTGAGCACGCGCTGGAGGCCTGTAAACTGCGCGATTCCGATGTGTCGGTGCCCTACCAGGCCACCAGCCTCAATACGATTGTGCAAATGGTGGCAAACGGCATCGGCATTACCCTGTTGCCGCGCATGGCCCTGGATGCCCATATCCTCTCGGGTACCAACGTGTGCATCAGCGAGTTCAGCGAGCGCAATGTCGCGCGCAGCATCGGCTTGATGTGGCGGCGGAAAACACCGCGCCGGGCCGAGTTCCGCTTGTTGGGTGACTTTGTCAGCCGCTGTCACGCGCGCCCTTGAGTGCCGTCACGGCAACGTGTGCGCGTGCGACAACGCCGCGACTCAGGCGCGTGTGTCCAGCGCACGGGCGCGCACGCTGCGCCCCTTCAGCTTGCCCTGCTGAAGTTTGTACAGGGCATCGCCGGCGGCGGCGCGCGCCACCGCAACAAACGCACAGTTGTCCTGCAGGGCAATCTTGCCCACGGCACTGCCGTCTACGCCGTTTTCTCCCGTCAACGCGCCGAGAATGTCCCCCGGGCGCAACTTCTGCTTCTTGCCCGCGCCGATCGCCAGGGTCACCATGGGCGGTTTGTAGCCCGGCTGTTCCAGCACGCTCGCCGGCGGTAGCGCGCTGGGCGTGATGGGCTGCTCCAGCAGTGCTTCGAGCTTCGCCAGCTTGTGCTGCTCTTTCTCGCTGAACAGGGTGCAGGCCAGACCATGCCTGCCCGCACGCCCGGTGCGGCCGATGCGGTGAATGTACACGTCGAGGTCGCGCGGGATGTGGTAGTTGATCACCGCGTCCAGTGCGTCGATGTCCAGGCCGCGCGCGGCCACGTCAGTTGCGACGAGCACGGAAAGGCTCTTGTTGGCGAACTGCACCAGGGTGCGGTCCCGGTCGCGCTGTTCCAGATCGCCGTGCAGGGGCAGCACGCTGAAGCCACTGCGGCGCAGCTCGCCGGCGACGGCGGCACACTCCTGACGTGTGTTGCAGAACACCACGGCGGAATCGGGCCGCTGCTGTAACAGGAGCAGTCGCAGCGCGGTCAGGCGCTCGTCGTCTGCAACCCGGTGAAAAGCCTGGGCGATGGTGCCACTGTCGTGGGTTGACTCGACCTGCACTTGCAGTGGCTCCTGCATCACGCGCTTTGCAATGTCGGCAATCCCCGCTGGAAATGTGGCGCTGAACAGGAGGGTCTGCCGCGGTGCGGGAACGTACTCGAGAATGGCGTCCAGCGACGGCTGAAACCCCATATCGAGCATGCGGTCGGCTTCGTCAAGTACCAGGGTGCGCAGCTCCGCAAGTTTCAAGGTACTTTTGCGCAAGTGCTCTTCAATACGTCCCGGCGTGCCGACAATGATGTGCGCTCCGTGTGCCAGCGAGCCAATCTGCGGGCCAAAGGCCGCGCCGCCACAGAGGGTGAGGATCTTGATGTTGTGGATGCTGCGTGCCAGGCGGCGCAGTTCGTTGGCGACCTGGTCGGCAAGCTCTCGCGTGGGGCAGAGCACCAGCGCCTGCACCGCAAACTGCTTGACCTCCAGTTGTTGCAGCAGCCCCAGCCCGAAAGCCGCGGTCTTGCCCGAGCCGGTTTTACCCTGGGCGATGACATCCCGCCCGGCGAGAATAGGCGGCAGGCTTTTTGCCTGTATCGGCGTCATCCGGTGGTAGTCCAGCGAGGCCAGGTTGGCCAGCAGATCGGGTTGCAGCGGCAGTGCGCTAAAGGATTCGGTGCTCACGGGAGTGTCCTGTTTCGGAGTAACGCCGGCCTGGCGGCGGTATACGGGGGCTGTGCTGCAGCCCCGTGACTTGCCTCAGCGCCGCTTGCGCCGCCCCGGGTTGCGTGGCAGTCCATTGTGCTGGGTGGCAAAGGTGCGCGTGCCGGCCGGGACGGTGGCGTGGCGCTTGGCTGGCTGCCGGGGCGGTACCAGGTGCAGCTTGCCATTGCCGATCAGGTCAGCCCGGCCCATCTTCTTCAGCGCAGTGCGCAGTTCGGGCCAGTTTTCCGGGTCGTGATAGCGCAGGAAGGCCTTGTGCAGTTGGCGCTGCGACAGTTTGCGCACGGTGGGCATGGAGTCGCTCTGCCGGCTGACACGTTTCAACGGGTTCTTCCCACTGTGGTACATCGCGGTGGCGGTGGCCATGGGCGAGGGGTAGAACGTCTGCACCTGGTCGGCGCGGAATTTGTTGCGCTTCAGCCACAGGGCGAGGTTCATCATGTCCTCGTCCCGGGTTCCCGGGTGTGCGGCGATGAAATAGGGAATGAGGTACTGTTGCTTGCCGGCTTCCTGGGAGTACTGCTCGAACATGGCCTTGAAGCGATCGTAGGTGCCCATGCCGGGCTTCATCATCTTCGACAGAGGCCCGTCTTCCGTGTGTTCCGGGGCAATCTTCAGGTAGCCGCCCACGTGATGCTTGACCAGCTCCTCCACGTACTCGGGCGTTTCCACCGCGAGGTCGTAGCGCAGCCCCGAGGCAATCAGCACTTTTTTCACGCCACTCACGGCACGGGCACGGCGGTAAAGGCTGATCAGCGGTGTCTGGTCGGTGTTCAGGTTTTTGCAGATACCGGGGTACACACAGCTCGGCTTGCGGCAGGCCGCCTCGATGGTTTTGCTCTTGCAGGCCACGCGCCACATGTTTGCGGTGGGGCCGCCGAGGTCGGAAATGACGCCGGTGAAAGCCTTGGAGGTATCGCGAATACGCTCGACCTCGCGGATGATCGAGTCCTCCGAGCGGTTCTGGATGATGCGTCCTTCATGTTCCGTGATGGAGCAGAAGGTGCAGCCGCCGAAACAGCCGCGCATGATGTTCACCGAGTGGCGGATCATCTCGTAGGCCGGGATGCGCGCATCACCGTAGCTGGAGTGGGGCAGCCGTGTGTAGGGCTGCTCAAAAACGAGGTCGAGCTCTTCGGTTTCCAGCGGAATGGGCGGCGGGTTCAGCCACACATCCCGGTCGCCGTGGGCCTGCACCAGAGGCCGTGCGTTGTAGGGGTTGGTTTCCTTGTGCAGGATGCGGGAGGCGTGGGCATACAGCGCCGGGTCGTCGCGCACCTGTTCGTAGGCGGGCAGGCGAATGACCGCCTGCTCGTCCGCCTCGGGCCGGTCCAGCAGACGCACCGGTACCACTTCCAGTGCCTCGCTCTGGCCGGCTTCGGAGGCGTCGGTACAGGCAGGGCTGCTGGTGTCTATATACGGGTTCACCGGCGGGTCGATGGGACCGACCAGGTCGATACTGGTGGAGTCTATGACCCGATAGGCCTCAGGCAGGCGCTTGCAGACATAGGCTGTGCCGCGCACATCACGAATCTGTTTTACCGGCTCGCCGGCGGCAAGGCGGTGCGCAACATCGACCAGGGCGCGCTCCGCGTTGCCGTAGAGCAGCAGATCGGCCTGGGAGTCGAGCAGAATGGAGCGGCGCACCTTGTCGCTCCAGTAATCGTAGTGCGCAATGCGCCGCAGGCTGGCTTCAATGCTGCCAATGATCAGGGGCACATCCCGGTAGGCCTCACGCACTCGCTGGCTGTACACGATCACCGCGCGGTCGGGGCGTTTGCCCCCCACGTTGCCCGGTGTATAGGCGTCGTCGTTGCGCCGTTTGCGGTCGGCCGTGTAACGGTTGATCATGGAATCCATGTTGCCCGCAGACACGCCGAAAAACAGGTTGGGCCGCCCCAGTGCCGTGAACGCTTCTGCGCTGGTCCAGTCCGGCTGGGCGATGATGCCCACCCGGAAACCCTGCGCCTCCAGTGTGCGGCCCACAACCGCCATGCCGAAACTGGGGTGATCCACGTAGGCGTCGCCAGTGACGATGATGATGTCACAGCTGTCCCAGCCCAGCGCATCCATCTCCGCGCGGGACATGGGCAGCTCCGGGGCCGCCCCAAAGCACTCCGCCCAGTACTTGCGGTAGGAAAACAGGGGTTGTGTAGTGGGGCTGTTGGACATGACAGTGGTTGGTGAACGCTGGCAGAGTGACCGCGTAGTATACGCGATTGCAGCGCTTCCTGCCGCGTGACCCGGCGCGTCTGGCGGTATTATTGCGCATCCGGGCCATGTCGGGATCGACTCTGGTAGAATCCCGCGCCTGATTCTCACATAAGAAACTTCACCCATGTCTACCGATGTAAAATCAGAATCACTCCATAACGGTCAGGAGCTGGTGGCTTTTGCCAGCTGCGAGCTGGTGGGTATCAGCGCGACAACTGTGCTTGCAATCAACAGGGAGAATGGGCGGCAGCAGATGATGTCACCCGCGGTCGTCGAAGGCCTGGCCGCTTGCACCGAGTTCCGCTCGATCGCTGAGCATGCGCGGGTTCTGGCAGATATACGACCTGAGCTGAAGGACAAGCCCGAGCTCGCGGAAGAGGCTCTAGGCACCCTTCTGGCCAATGGCATGATGGTGCGGGCCGGGCAAGTTGCCGGGCGCTTTACTGGCACTGAGAAGGCAGAGTTGGCGCCTTCCAGGGTTTTTATTGTCACCTGCGACCGGCCCGCAGCCGTTGAACGATTGCTGGAGTCGATGTTGCGCGATGCCAAGTTGTCGCGTCATGAATCCCTCTGGCTGGTAGATGACTCTCGTCAGGCGGACTCACGCACTGCGAATCGGGAGCTTGTGGCGAGGTTCAATACGCGCAGTCCCAAGGAAATGCGGTACGTGGGAGAGGAGGCGCAGCGAACGCTGCTTGCAGGCTTGATTGCCAAGGAACCTGACGCTGAAGCGGGTTTGCGTTTTCTTCTCGACGCTGCTCAGTGGTCCGGACATCCGACCTATGGCCGTGCCCGCACGGTGTGCGTCCTGCTGTCGGTTGGCTTCCGCACAATTCTCATGGATGACGATGTGCTTTGCCAAGCCGTGCTGCCGCCGAATTCTGAAGGTGGCCTGGGTTTCCATCATGCAGCTCCTCGCGAGGCGGTTTTTTTTGCCGACCGCGATGAATTGATGCGGGCGGCCAGGCCGGCTGGTTTCGACCCGCTTGGCGGCCATGTCAGCCTGCTGGGGCGAACTGTTGACGCAGCCATCGAGTCTTGCGTATCCGGAGGCTTGTCACCCGAGCAGCTACATGCGGTGGAGGCCTCCGAGGTGCGTAATCTGCGGGCCAATGCACGTATATTGTTGACCCAGAGTGGTTCCTGGGGGGATCCGGGTACATCGTCTCCGCATTGGATTCTAAACCTGGATGATGGCTCAGTGGCGCAGTTACTGACGCGAGGTCAGCCCTTGGTCGAGTTGGTTGAACGTCGGTGCGTTGGGCTGGGCAGTTCGAGGACGTCCCTGCTCAGAGTGCCCGCCATGTCGCAGGTGACAGGGCTGGACAATACGGCCTTGTTGCCGCCCTATTTCCCGGCGTTTCGCGGCGAGGATCAGTTGTTCGGTGCCATGCTCATGGCGCTGTACCCACAGGCAGCCGCCATCGAGTATCCGTGGTGCGTACCACACTTGCCAATGGAAGAACGCCAATACAGTATTCGCGAGCCAATTGTCGTTACGGGTGGAGTTTCCCTGTTGATCCGGCATTTTGCTGGCTCAGTTGATGCAATGGCGGCATCTGATCCTCAATTGCGTCTTCAGGTGCTGGCTCAAACATTACGTCACTCGGCGACACGCAGCGACGGCGACCTGCTTGTCGACTACCGAGTGGTCTTGGCGAGTGACCATGCACAGAAGCTGGCGCTTTTTACCGAACATCAGCGCCAAGCAGCGCAAGTGGGATCGACTGCTTCCTGGGACGCGTATCTGCAGCGCGCAGTAGAAGAAGCGCAGCGTGCACTGGCTGAACCGCAGTCCCCCTTGAGTATGTACACTGGTTTTGGCGACCGCAGCGAGCAGGAAATTGTGGACAGGTTTCGTCACTACGCGACAGGCTTCGCAGAGGTACTCGAGCATTGGGTGGCAATACGCGAAGCCAGTGTTGCAGTTGCCGGCAAACTGGATGAGAGTGGCGCTCTGATGCCCTGACTCTCGCTCAGGACCATCGATTAGCGTATGACAGCTACGGTTTCCACCATAGCATTTGTCAACGTCGTGAGGTCGTCACTGCTCATGATGTAGGGCGGCATGCAGTAGACCAGCCGGCCGAAGGGCCGCACCCAGACGCCGCGCTCTACGAACAGGGGCTGCACCTGGCGCATGTCCACGGGCTCCGCAAGCTCGATAACACCAATCGCACCCAGGGTGCGCACATCCGTGACGCCGGGCAGGTCCCGCGCCGGCGCGAGCCCGCTCTCGAGGCCGCGCTGAATGCGCTGCACACAGCGCTGCCAGGGCTGTGACAGCAGCAACTCCACGCTGGCCACGGCGGTCGCACAGGCCAGCGGGTTGCCCATGAAGGTCGGCCCGTGCATGAAGGCCCCAGCTTCGCCGCCACTGATGCCGTCGCTGATGCGGCGGGTACACAGGGTGGCCGCGAGCGTCATGTAGCCACCTGTCAGCGCTTTCCCCAGGCAGAGTATGTCCGGCTCGACACCGGCGTGCTCGAGGGCAAAAAGTTTGCCGGTGCGGCCGAAGCCGGTCGCGATTTCGTCGTACACCAGTAGCACGTCGAAGGCATCGCAGAGCGCTCGCAGACGCACCAGGTAGTCTGCCGAGTAGAAGCGCATGCCGCCGGCGCCCTGCACGATCGGTTCGACAATGACCGCTGCCAATTGCCGATGGTGGGTCGCCAGCAGTTCTTCCATGGCGGCCATTGCACTGTCGTCGCAGGTTTCGCCGAACGGGGTTGTTGGTGCCGGGGCGAAATGGTGTTGCGGCAGCACATCGCCAAACAGGTGGTGCATACCGGTGACCGGGTCGCACACGGACATCGCGCCAAACGTGTCGCCGTGATAGCCATTGCGCAGGGCGACGAATTTCTGCTTTTCCGGGTGGCCGGTTGAGTACCAGTACTGGATGGCCATTTTCAGCGCGACTTCCACGGCCACGGAACCGGAGTCGCTGAAGAACACCCGTTCCAGCGCAGGTGGGGTGATTTCCGCCAGCAGCTGTGCCAGACGCACGGCGGGGGCGTGGGTCAGGCCGCCAAACATGACATGCGACATTGACTGGAGCTGGGCCTGCGCCGCCCGGTTCAATACCGGGTGGTTGTAGCCGTGAATGGCGCACCACCAGGACGCCATACCGTCGATCAACTCGCGACCGTCTGTGAGGGTGAGTCGCACCCCGCGCGCGCTGTGCACAGGGTAAACCTCAGGCGGATCAATGGCGGAGGCGTAGGGGTGCCAAATGTGAGCGGCGTCGGCAGTTTGCAGCTGCATCCAGTCGGGTGCTGTTGCGGTCACAGAATCTCCAGCAGGCTTGCGATGATATTGTCGAGCAGCAGGGGTTGTGCTGCGGCGGTGGGATGAATGCCATCATCCTGCATCAGCGTGGCATCGGTGGCGATACCGTCGAGGATGAAGGGCCCCAGGTGTGCGTCGGTTTGTTGCGCCACGGCGGCGAAACTCTCCCTAAAAGCAGCGGTGTAGCGCTTGCCGTAGTTTGGCGGAATCTCCATGGGCAGCAGCAACACCTGGGCGCCGCTGTCTTCGGCCAGTTCCGCCATGCGCAGCAGGTTGCTGCGAATCCGGGCGGGCGGGTGACCGCGCAGGCCATCGTTGCCGCCCAGCTCCAGCACCACCACCTGCGGGCGGTGTTGCGCGAGGAGCTCTGGCAGCCGGCGCAGGCCGCCACCCGTGGTTTCGCCGCTGATGCTGGCGTTGACCACCGTGTAGTCGGGGTGGCTGCTGCGCAGTTGTGCGGCAAGCAGGCTCACCCAACCCTGTTGCAGAGACATGCCGTAGGCCGCGCTGATACTATCACCCAACACAAGCAGGGCTTTCTCCGCCAGTGCCGACTGCGGCATTGCCAGCAGCAGACACAATCCGGCGGCGCGTGAAGTGCGTATCAGTGCGAAAAGGAATCGCGACATGATCAAGGCTGAAAATCTCCAGAAACGGGTGCCCATGGCGGGCAGCGAGCTGGAGATACTGAAAGGGATCACTCTGGAAATCAAGTCGGGGGAGTCGGTGGCCATCATCGGTGCTTCCGGATCCGGCAAATCGACACTGCTGGGCTTGCTGGCCGGGCTGGACGAGGCTAGTGCCGGCCGGGTGGTCATCAACGGCACCGACATCAGCGCGCTGGATGAGGATGAGCGCGCACTGTTTCGCGGGCAGCACGTCGGCTTCGTGTTCCAGTCATTCCAGTTGTTGCCGGCCCTGACCGCGCTGGAGAACGTCATGCTGCCGCTGGAGTTGCAGGGGCAGGGCAAGGCATTGACGCTGGCCCAGACCTTTCTCGAGCGGGTGGGCCTGGGTGAGCGTATCCAGCATTACCCGCGGCAGATGTCCGGCGGTGAGCAGCAGCGGGTGGCGATTGCCCGCGCCTTCGCCAACACGCCGTCGATCCTGTTCGCGGATGAGCCCACGGGCAACCTGGATACGGCAACCGGAAGCCACATCATCGACCTGCTGTTTGAGCTTAACCGCGAGCAGAACACCACCCTGATCCTGGTGACCCATGACCTCGGCCTCGCGGAGCGCTGCCAGCACCGGTTTCGCCTGGAAGCCGGCGCCCTGGTCGACGGAGACTGAGCCATGTCGATGACTGCAACGCGCATGCTGGCGCGGGACTGGCGTGGCGGCGAGCTGGGTGTGTTGGTGGCCGCGCTGGTATTGGCGGTTGCCGTGGTTTCCGGCATCAGCGCCTTCACCACGCGCCTGCAAACGGCTCTGGCACAGGAGAGTCACCGCTTCCTTGCTGCAGACCGGGTGGTACGCAGTGGGCGCGAGGCGCCGGCGGACTGGTTGCAGGAGGCGTCGCGTCGGGGCCTCGGTACGGCACAGGTACTCACGTTTCCCTCCATGGTCTACGCGGGTGAGGAGGGCATGGTGCTGGCCTCCGTCAAGGCAGTGAGCGATGCCTATCCGCTGCGCGGAGAGCTGCGCTACAGCGAGCAGCCCTTCGGCGATTTGATCACGGGTGGCCGTGGGCCCGAAGCCGGCACCGTGTGGCTGGACTCGCGGCTGTTTCCGCTGCTCGACATTGCGATAGGCGACACCGTGGCGGTGGGTGAGGCGGAGTTTCGGGTCGTGGCGGCGGCGCGCACCGAGCCTGACCAGGGCGGTTCTTTCCTCGGCCTGGGGCCGCGAGTATTGATGCATTACGCCGATATTGCGGCGACCGCCGTGGTACAACCCGGCAGCCGGGTAGAATACCGCCAGCTATATGCCGGGGAGCCCGCTGCCGTCGAGAGCTTCGAGCGCTGGCTGCAACCGCAGCTCGGCGAAGGGCAGCGGCTGCTGGATGTGAACGAGGGGCAGCCGGGCCTTGGCGAGGCGCTGCAGCGAGCCGAGAGCTTTCTTTTGTTGGCAGGCAGCCTGGGCGTGGTGCTCGCCGGCGTGGCCATCGCGCTGGCCGCTCGTCGCTTCAGTGAGCGCCACAACGATTATGTCGCCATCATGAAAAGCCTTGGCGCCACGTCCGGCAGCATCACACGTCTCTACGGTCGCAGTCTGTTCCTGCTGGGTTTGCTGGCCACGCTGTTGGGTTGCTCACTGGGCTGGGCGTTGCAGTCAGCCTTCTTCAACCTGTTCGGCGACCAGGTGCCGGTGGCGCCCGGGCCTGCGGGCATTCGTCCTTACGGCATTGGCGCCGCCACCGCGCTGGTCTGCCTGTTGTGCTTCGCCTGGCCGCCGCTGCGCCGCTTGAGCCAGGCCAGCCCGCTGCGTGTGCTGCGCCGCGATATGCCGCAGGAGCAGCGGCGCACCCTCACCGACTACGCGGTGGGGCTGGCCGCCGTATCCAGCCTCATGTGGTGGTACAGCGGGGACTGGAAAATTACCCTGGCGGTGCTGAGCGGGCTGGCCGCCACCGTGTTCCTTGGTCTCGGCCTGGCCCTCACACTGTTGCGCGGCGGCCGCCTTGTGGGCATGAGCGCCGGCAGCATCTGGCGTCTGGCGTTGGCGGGCCTGCAGCGACGCGGCACCGCCAACGCGCTGCAGGTGGTGATATTTGCCATGGCGATCATGCTGCTACTGGTGCTGCTGCTGGTGCGCACCTCGCTGATAGATGCGTGGCAAACTCAGCTGCCGGAGAATACCCCCAACCATTTCGCTCTGAACATTGCCCCTGAAGATGTGCAGGGCGTGGAGCAGCTGCTGCGCAGCGGTGATATCCCCGGTGCGCCGCTCTACCCGATGATACGCGGGCGTATTCTTTCGGTGAATGATGTGGCCCTGCCGCAGACGGACGACCCCGAGGAGGGACGCCGCCAGCGCGAAGCCAACTTTACCTGGGCGGATACGCTGCCCGGCGATAACCGTCTGTTGGAGGGCCGCTGGTGGGCACCGCGCAGTGATGCTGCCGAGGTCTCACTTGAGGTCGAGTTTGCCGAGCGCTTCGGCGTGGGGCTGGGTGATAGAATCGGCTTTCAGGTGGGGTCCGAGCCGTTCGAGGCCACGGTCACCAGCATTCGTGAGCTCGACTGGCAATCTTTCAATCCCAACTTCTGGCTGGTATTTCCGCCCCGCCTGCTGGCCCCGTATCCCGCTACCTTCATGACCAGTTTTTATCTGCAGCCGGAGCAAAAACCCTTTCTGAACGGGTTTATCCGGCAATTCCCCACGGTCACGGTGGTGGAGATGGATGTGGTAGTTGCGCAGGTGCGCGGCATCGTCAGCCAGGTTTCGGCGGCGGTGGAGCTGGTGCTCGCGGTCATCATGGCCGCTGGCGCATTGGTCCTGGTGGCGGGCGTGCAGGCCAGCGTGGATGCCCGCATGCATGAAAGCTCCATCCTGCGTGCCCTGGGTGCCCGCCGGCGCCTGGTGCTGGGTGGTCTGTGGATCGAGTTTGCCGCGCTGGGTGTGTTCGCCGGCGTTCTCGCCACCGTGGGGGCAGAGCTGTCGGTGTATATTCTGCAGGCACAGGTCATGGGCATGGACTATGCACCATCGCCCTGGGTGTGGCCTGTGGGTATCGGGGGCGGTGCGCTGCTGATCGCTGGCCTGGGTGTGTTCAGTTGCCGGAAAGTGGTATCCAGCCCACCGTTGGCTGTGCTGCGCGAGCTCTAGGCGCTGCGCTCACGGATCAGTGCGTGCTGATGCCGTCGATAAAGGTTTGCACGCCCAGCTGAATTTGTCGCTGCAGATCAATGTGGCGTCGGAACAGCTGGGGTGCGTCAACCAGCAGGGTGGCGAGGCCGTGAATGCCGGCCCAGGCCGCGTTGGTGAGGTAGGCGAGGTCCAGTTCACGGAAGGTGCCGCGCTCGATACCGTGCTGGAGAATGGACTGCACCTGCTGGAAGGTATCGCGGCTCGCTTCGCGTAGCTCCGGGTAGGCCTCCGTGGGTTGCACGGCAGGTCCAAACATCAGCTTGAACATCTGCGGGTAGCGTCCTGCATAGGCCACGTAACTTGTCGCGAGGGCATGCAGTTGTTCTTGCGGGCAATCGCCGGTTTCATCCGCAGCCTGGCGCAAGTCGCTGAGCAGGCGACGATAGCCGACTGCAGCCAGTGCGGCGAGCAGGTCGCCCTTGTCGTTGAAGTGTCGGTAGGGCGCTGTCTGCGAGACGCCGACACCGCGGGCCAGGGCCCGCAGGCTTAGCGCTTCGGCACCGGCAGTCTCAAGCTGCTCAAGTGCCGAATCCAGCAGTTCCGCACGCAAGTTGCCGTGGTGATAGCTGCGTTGCCGGGCGCCTTGCGGTCCGTTGGCCGTCATTCAGGGCAGCAAGTGCGCAACGGCATCGCGTTCCTCGGCCAGTTCCTGCTCGGTGGCCTGCATTTTGCCGCGGCTGAAGTCCCCGACGTCAACGCCCTGGACGATTTCCCAGTCGCCGTTGTTGCAGCGGCAGGGGAATGAGTAGATGAGGCCCTCGGCAATGCCATAGGAACCATCGGAGTAGACACCCATGGAGACCCAGTCGTCACCTTCTGTACCCAGCGCCCAGCTGCGCATGTGATCGATCGCGGCGTTCGCGGCAGAGGCGGCCGAGGACGCACCACGGGCCTTGATGATGGCCGCGCCACGCTGCTGCACCGTGGGAATGAAGTCGCTCTCGTACCAGGCCTGATCGATCAGGGCGATGGCTTTCTTGCCATCGACCTCGGCGTTGAACAGATCGGGGTACTGGGTGGCCGAGTGGTTGCCCCAGATGGTCATCTTCTTCACATCGTTCACGGTCTTGCCAGTTTTCTGGGCAATCTGCGTCATCGCGCGGTTGTGGTCCAGGCGGGTCATGGCGGTGAAGTTGCGGGGGTTGATATCCGGCGCATTGCGCTGGGTGATCAGTGCGTTGGTATTCGCCGGGTTACCCACCACCAGTACCTTGATGTTGCGGCTGGCGTGCGCGTCGATGGCCTTGCCCTGCACCGAGAAGATGGCGGCGTTGGCTTCCAGCAGATCCTTGCGCTCCATGCCGGGGCCGCGGGGGCGTGCACCCACAAGCAGGGCGTAGTCGGTGTCCTTGAAGGCAACAGCGGGGTCGTCGGTGCAGATGATGTTGGTCAGCAGCGGAAATGCGCAGTCGTCCAGCTCCATGCGCACGCCGTTCAGGGCTTCCATGGCCGGCGTGATGTCCAGCAACTGCAGGATCACGGGCTGATCGTCGCCCAGCATGGCGCCGGAGGCGATACGGAACAGCAGCGCGTAGCCAATTTGGCCGGCGGCGCCGGTAACGGTCACTCGAACAGGTGCTTTCATGAGCAGGGAGTCCTCAGGGGTTGGGTGTATGGCGAACAAGGGGGCCATATTGTCGAGTGAAACGGGTGAAAAAACAAGCCGCTGCCTGTAAAATGCGCGGCTCCAGACGACCAGTGGCAGGCGGATAGTGCGCGAGCTTTCCAGAAAAGAACGAACCGAATTCAACAAGTTGCAAAAGCGCTTGCGGCGCAACGTGGGCAATGCCATTGCCGATTACAGCATGATTGAAGCCGGTGATCGCGTGATGGTGTGTCTGTCCGGCGGCAAGGATTCCTACGCCATGCTGGATGTGCTGCTGGCCCTGCGCAGTAGCGCACCGGTGGATTTCGAGCTGATTGCGGTCAATCTCGACCAGAAGCAACCCGGCTTTCCGGAGCACGTACTGCCAGCCTACCTGGAACAGCTGGACATTCCCTATTACATCCTGGAAAAAGATACCTACAGTGTGGTGCGCTCGGTCATCCCCGAGGGTAAAACGACCTGCGGTCTGTGCTCGCGTCTGCGTCGGGGCAGCCTCTACGGTTTCGCGGCTGATATTGGCGCCACCAAAATCGCCCTCGGGCACCACCGCGACGACATTGTGGAAACCCTGTTCCTGAACTTGTTCTTCGGTGGCAGCCTCAAAGCGATGCCGCCCAAGCTGCTCAGTGATGACAAGCGCAACGTGGTTATTCGCCCGATGGCCTATTGCAAGGAAAAAGATCTGGTGGCTTACGCCGACTACAAGGCGTTCCCGATCATTCCCTGCAATCTCTGCGGCTCCCAGGAGAACCTGCAGCGGGTACAGATCAAGCAGATGCTCACCGACTGGGAGCGGCAGTACCCGGGGCGCACAGAAACCATTTTTCGCGGCATCTGCAACGTGGCCCCCTCGCAGCTGGCGGATACCGCCTTGTTCGATTTCAGTAACCTGCGCGCGGAGGTCGACCGCGACCTGCACCTGCCCGCGATCCGTGTCGTCAACCTCTAGGTGACAGCCGGCGGCGCGGCAGATGATGTGTTGCTCAGTGCGTCCGGGTTGAGCCTGGAGCGCGGTGGCAGGGAGCTGTTTAGCGGCATAAGCCTGCAGCTGCTACGCGGTCAGCTGGTACAGATAGAGGGCGCCAACGGCGCCGGCAAAACCAGCCTGTTGCGCATTCTTGCCGGGCTTTCCCGCTACGGCTTCGCCGGGCATGTCGAGCGCAGGGCACCCCAGCTGTTCCTCGGTCATCAAAGTGCCGTCAAGGGGCTGCTCACGCCGCGGGAAAACCTCGCCTGGCATGTGGCGGGGGAGGCGGGTTTCAGCGCGGCGGAGATTGACGCCGCGCTGGCGGCAGTCAACCTGTATGGCTACGAGGATGTGCCCAGCCACGCGCTCTCCGCTGGCCAGCACCGCCGCGTCAATCTGGCTCGGCTGTACCTGTCCCGGGCGCCGTTGTGGCTGCTGGACGAGCCGTTCACGGCTATTGACCGGGCGGGCGTCGGGGCGTTGGAAGCGCGTCTGCTGCAGCACTTGGAGCAGGGTGGTGGTGTGCTCCTGACCTCGCACCAGCCGGTAACCCTGCCACACCCGTTGCTGCGGCTGGATCTCGCGACGGGTGCCCTGCAATGACCCCTGCGGCGACCGCCACGTTCTGCCTGCGACTGCTGCGCCGACAATTGGTGCTGGGGCTGCGCCGGCCTGTAGAGCTCGGTAATCCGCTGCTGTTCTTTGCCATGGTGGTGGCGCTGTTTCCGCTCGGCCTGGGGCCCGCGCCCGACACCCTGGCGGCGTTTGCCCCGGGTATCCTGTGGATTGTGGCCCTGCTCTCGAACCTGCTCACCTCCGATGCGGTGTTCCGCAGTGACCTTGAGGACGGTAGTCTGGAGCAGTTGCTGCTGGCGCCTCAGCCGTTGTATTTCTCCGCGCTGGCCTATGTGCTGGCGCACTGGTTGCTCACGGGCCTGCTGTTGGGGCTGGCTTCGCCCTTATTCGCGCTGATGCTGGGCCTTGCGCCTGCCGCCATACCCGCGCTCGCGGCGAGCCTCCTGCTGGGCACCGCCGTGCTCAGCCTCATCGGGGGTATTGGCGCCGCGCTGACCGTGGGTTTGAAGCGTGGCGGCATGCTCATTTCCCTGCTGATTCTGCCGTTTTACATGCCGGTGCTGATCTTCGGCAGTGGCGCCGTGCAAGCGGCGTTGAATGGCAATCCGGCAGGGCCTTTTCTGGCGATTCTCGGGGCTCTGCTGTGCATGTCGATCGCGCTCGCTCCCATGGCGATTGCCGCGGGCTTGCGTATCAGTGTCGATACCTGAGCGATTTCCTGCGATTTGGATTGTTCGGGGCCGCGGTCGCTGTATAATCCCGCGCCATGTGGACACTCTTCCATAAATTCGGTTCTCCGCCCTGGCTGTATCGCCTCTCCGGGTCCATTCTGCGCTGGCTTCTGCCGATTACCCTGCTGGCATTGATCGGCGGCGCCGTATGGGGCGTGTTGTTCACCGCGTCGGATTTCCGCCAGGGCAACAGCTACCGCATCATTTACATTCATGTGCCTGCTGCTGTGGTCGCACTGGCGGGCTACTACGTGATGGCGATAGCCGGCGCAGTGAGCCTGATCTGGCGTATGAAAATGGCTGACATTGCCATGCGCGCCTGTGCTCCGATCGGTGCGGCGCTGACTTTCGTTGCGCTGGTAACGGGCAGCATCTGGGGCAAGCCTACCTGGGGCACCTGGTGGGTGTGGGATGCGCGCATCACGTCGATGCTGATCCTGCTGTTCCTTTATCTCGGGGTCGTGGCGTTATACGAAGCCTACGAGAACAAGGCACTTGCCGCCAAGGCCTGCGCGATATTGAGCCTCGTTGGCACCGTGAATATCCCGATCATCTACAAGTCGGTGGACTGGTGGTACAGCCTGCACCAACCGGCCTCCATCAAGTTCACTGGCGGCAGCACGATTGACCCCAGCATGCTTTACCCGCTGTTGTTCATGATCATTGCGTTCTATTGCTTGTTCACCTGTGCGTTGCTGCTGAACATGCGGGTGGAAATCCTGCAGCGCGAGCAACGTACAGCGTGGGTCAGGGCGCTGACCAGCAAGCGGTCGGCAGGCTGATGTACTTCGACTCAGTGGCAGCGGCATTGCAGATGGATGGCCATGGTGCGTTTGTCTGGTCTGCCTACTTCATTACAATTGGGGTGGTGGTCCTGATGGTCTATGCACCCCGGCGGCGGGAAAAACGGTTCCTGCGCCAGCTCGAGGGGCAAATTCGGCGCAGCGAGGGCGACAACCCGCCCGGCGCCAGCAAGGAGGTGTGATGCACCCGGTTCGCAAGCAGCGTTTGTGGTTGGTGTTGTTTCTTGTTGTTTTCTCCAGTTCCGCTATCGGCCTCATGGCCTATGCCCTGCGCGGTAATATCAACCTGTTCTACCCCCCGGTCGACGTGGTCGCCGGGCTCGCACCGGTCGGGCAGAGTATCCGTGTGGGCGGCATGGTGGTTGAGGGCAGTGTGCAGCGCAGCGACAGCAGCCTGGAAGTGCGCTTTGACGTCACCGACTACGAGGCCGTTGTGCCGGTCGTCTACACCGGCATCCTGCCGGATCTGTTCGATGAAGGGCAGGGCGCCGTTGCGGCGGGCAAACTCGACGAAAATGGCGTGTTACAGGCGTCGGAAGTGCTGGCCAAGCACGATGAGAACTACATGCCGCCGGAGGTTGCGGAGGCACTGGAGGCGTCTAAATCGCGCATGGCAGAGCAAAGCGGTGAACAGGGGTATGGCCAATGATCCCGGAGCTGGGTCACTTCGCCCTCATCCTGGCGCTTTGCCTGTCCGTGCTGTTGTGCACGATTCCGCTGTGGGGTAGCTGGCAGCGCAACGTCACCGCCATGGCGCTGGCCCCCAATCTCGCGATTGGCGTACTGGTCTTTACCACGTTCAGCTTTGCCTGCCTCACCTGGGCCTTCCTGCAGGACGATTTTTCGGTAGAGGTGGTCGCCAACAACAGCAACAGCCTGTTGCCCTGGTACTACAAGTTCTCCGCTGTGTGGGGTAATCACGAGGGCTCGCTGTTGCTGTGGGCGCTGATTCTCGCCCTCTGGACCTGTGCTGTGGCCGTGTTCAGCCCGCAGTTGCCGCTGGTGATGCTGTCGCGTGTATTGGCCGTCATGGGTTTTGTCGGCGTGGGCTTTCTCGCCTTCTCGTTGTTCACGTCGAACCCGTTCGCGCGCCTGCTGCCGGGCATACCCGCAGATGGTCAGGACCTGAATCCGCTGCTGCAGGACTTCGGCCTGATTATCCACCCGCCGCTGTTGTACATGGGCTATGTGGGTTTTTCGGTGGCCTTTGCCTTTGCCATCGCCGCCTTGCTCGGCGGTCGCCTGGATGCGGCCTGGGCACGCTGGTCGCGGCCCTGGACCAATGTCGCCTGGGCTTTTCTGACCCTGGGTATCATGCTCGGCAGCTGGTGGGCCTATTACGAACTCGGCTGGGGTGGCTGGTGGTTCTGGGATCCTGTGGAGAACGCATCCTTCATGCCCTGGCTGGCGGGCACCGCGCTCGTGCACTCACTCGCCGCGACGGAAAAGCGTGGACTGTTCAAGAGCTGGACGGTGTTGCTGGCCATTTTTGCTTTCTCCCTGAGCCTGCTGGGTACCTTCCTGGTGCGCTCCGGGGTGCTGACCTCTGTGCACGCCTTTGCCACAGACCCCGCCCGCGGCATGTTCATCCTGGTATTTCTGGGTATTGTTACCGGCGGTTCACTGGTGCTCTATGCGCTGCGCGCCCCGGCCGTGGCCAGCCGGGTGAGTTTCACCTGGATTTCCCGCGAATCGCTGTTGCTGGTGAACAATGTGGTGTTTCTGGTCGCCACATTGACGGTGCTGTTCGGCACCCTTTTCCCGCTGTTGATGGACGCGCTGGGGCAGGGCAAGTACTCGGTGGGCCCCCCCTATTTCAACGCGGTGTTCATTCCGCTGATGGCATTGCTGGTGCCGTTCATGGGCGTTGGCCCGCTGTCGCGCTGGAAGCGCGACAGTGTTCGCCGCTGGCAGGCGGAACTGCTGGTGCCGGGGCTGGTCACGCTTGCCTGCGCGCTGACGCTGCCCCTCTTGCACACCGGCGACTACAACCTCTGGGTGGCGCTTGCGGTTCTGTTTGCCGGCTGGCTGGTGGTTGGCCTGCTGCGCGATCTGGCCAAGCGGGTTCGCAACAGTGCTTCGCTGGGCGGAGGCTTGCGCCGACTCACTCCCAGCTACTGGGGCATGGTGATCGCCCATGTGGGCTTCGCCGCGACTATTATCGGCGTGGTGCTCACCAGTCAGTACACGATAGAGCACGACCTCAAAATGAGCCCGGGCGAAAGTGACACTCTCGCCGGCTATGAGTTCAGGTTTATTGATGTGGGCGCTGTGCAGGGCCCGAACTTCGTGGCCGACGAAGCGCGCTTTGTGGTCTATCGGGGCGGACGCGAGGTGGTGCGCCTGGCCCCGCAGAAGCGCCGTTACCTCGCCAGCGGCAGCGTGATGACGGAGGCCTCGATTGATGCGGGCGTGTTCCGCGACCTGTTTGTCGCCATGGGTGAGCCGGTGGGGGTCGATGGCGCCTGGGCTATTCGTCTGCATTACAAGCCCTTCGTGCGCTGGATGTGGGCAGGCGCTCTGCTGATGGCGCTGGGCGGTTTCATGACGGTGGCGGACAAGCGCTACCGTCGCCAGCGCACAGTGGCGCGTGAAAGTCTGCGTGAAGGGGGTGTGCGTGGCGCCCAGGCTTAAGCTTTTCCTGCCGCTGGTGATCTTCGTGGTGCTGGCCGGGTTTCTGTATCGCGGCTTGTCGCTGGACCCGATGGAGCTGCCCTCAGCACTCATTGACAAGCCGCTGCCGGCATTTTCCCTGACAGCGCTCGCCGATGGGCGCGCGCTCACGCGCGACGATGTCATCGGCGAGCCTGCGCTGTTCAACGTGTGGGCGACCTGGTGTATTTCCTGCCGCGCGGAACATCCGTACCTGCAGCAGCTGGCCGATAGTGGCATACCGATCTACGGCATCAACTACAAGGATGAAGACAAAGCTGCGCGGCGCTGGCTGCAAGAACTCGGCGACCCCTACCGCGCCAATATCGTTGATCGCGAGGGCTCCCTGGGGGTGGACCTCGGTGTTTACGGCGCCCCGGAAACCTACCTGGTGGACGCTGACGGCGTGATCCGCTATCGGCATGTGGGCGTGGTCGATGATCGTGTATGGCGCGATACCCTGGAGCCGCTGTGGCGCGAGGTTCTGGCCATGGCACAGGAGCCATGACCATGCGTGCCTGCTTGTTGGGTGTAATGCTGTTACTGAGTGCGTACGCCGCTGCGGTGATAGAAACCTACGAGTTCAGCACGCCGGCACTGGAGGCACGCTATCAGCTGCTCAGTGAAGAGTTGCGCTGTCCCAAGTGCCAGAACCAGAATATCGCCGATTCCAATGCACCAATTTCGCAGGATTTGCGGCGCCTGCTGCACCAGCAACTGGAGGCCGGCGCCAGCAATGAAGAGATACTGGAGTTTATGGTTGCCCGCTACGGCGAGTTCGTGCGCTACCGACCCGCGTTCAACGCGGTGACCGCTGTGCTCTGGCTGGCTCCCCTGTTGCTCTTGCTGGCGGGCGTGGCCGGTCTGCTATTGATACTGCGCGGTCGGCGCCAGGACGGCGGCTCACTCACCGCGGACGACGAAGCGCAGCTGGCGGCATTGCTGAAGAATTCGGAGAAAGACGCTTGACGACATTCCTGCTCGCCTGTGCCGGCCTCGTTGTGCTCAGTGGCCTGTTTCTGCTGTTCCCCGGCCGGGCGACCAGGCGCCCGGTTGATGATGGCGCGCAGGCCAATCTCGACTGGTACCGCTTGCGCCGCGCGGAGTTGGCGGATGCCGGGGAAGCAGATCTGGAAACCGATACCCAGCTGCGTTTGCTGGAAGACCAGCAGGGCCAGTTGGCAGCCGCTGCAACCGAGGAGCCTGCGCGCCGAGCGTTTCCGCTGTGGGCGCTCGTGCCGGTTGTCGCAGTGATGGCCGCATTCCTCTATTACCAGCTGGGCTCGGTGACCGATGTCAGGATTGCACAGCAGCTCGGCGATCTGGGTGAAACACCGACAGAGGCGCAGCTCAGCGAGCTGATGGTGGCGATCGAGGAGCGCGCCTCGCAGCGCCCGGACAATCTCCATTACCTGGCGCTGTTGGGTCGTTACCAGATGGGGCAGGGCGATTATGCGCTGGCGGCGGAAAGCTATGATCGTCTGGTGCAGGCCGCCCCGGAGGACCCGCAGGCCCTGGCCTATTCGGCCCAGGCCAGGTTCCTGGCGGACGGGCGCACGCTCAGCCCGAGCGCGCAGGCGCGTGCGGAGCAGGCGCTGGCCATTGATCCGCAGCAGCGCACGGCCCTGGGCCTGCTGGGCATGTCGGCGTTTGAGCGCGGGCAATTTCGCGCCGCTATTCAGTACTGGGAGCGCCTGATTGTCATGGAGGCACCCGGTAGTGAGGGACAGCAATTGATTGCCGGCGTGATCAATGAGGCGCGTCAGCGACTGGGTGAAGCGGTATCCCCCACCGATGAGGTGGCGGTTCCGGGCACTGGCGTGACGGTCACCGTAGCCCTGCCCGAGGGCGCATCACTGGCTGATTCCGACACCGTATTCGTGCTCGCGCGCGCTGCTGGCAGCGAAAGCCGCATGCCGATTGCGGCGCAGCGCCTGGCGGCCAGCCAGCTGCCGGCCACCCTGCGCCTGGACGACAGCAGCACCATGGCGGGCCAGAAACTCTCCACGGCGGGCGAAATCCTGGTGCTGGTGCAGGTCTCTCCGGCGGGTACCCCTGGTGAGGAGAACGCCACCTGGCTTGGTCGCCTCGGGCCGTTGCAGCCCTCCCTCTCTGAAGAACCGCAGCTTATCACCCTGCAGCCCCGCCAGGGGTGACGCCACATTAAGTGCCTCAGGCATAGTGTTGCCGGGGGAAGTTGGGTACACTACATCTAGTGTTATCGGGGTGGCAGTCAAGCCGGGTTTTTGGGCATAAATGCTATATAAAACATTAAGATACAATACAAATTTAAAGTGATATGCGACTAAAATCCATCAAGCTTGCCGGCTTCAAGTCGTTTGTCGATCCCACTACCGTCAACTTCCCCAGCAACATGTGTGCCGTGGTTGGGCCCAACGGCTGTGGCAAGTCGAACGTCATCGACGCCGTGCGCTGGGTGATGGGCGAGAGTTCCGCCAAGAACCTGCGCGGCGAATCGATGACCGATGTCATCTTCAACGGTTCAGTCAACCGCCAACCGGTGGGGCAGGCTTCCATCGAACTGGTGTTCGACAATAGCGATGGTGGTGTGGGTGGTGAATACGCCAGCTATGCCGAGATTTCCATCAAACGTCTCGTCACCCGCGAGGCGCAATCGGAGTATTTCCTCAACGGCAGCCGCTGTCGGCGGCGCGACATCACGGATATTTTCCTCGGCACGGGCCTGGGGCCGCGCAGCTACGCCATCATTGAGCAGGGCATGATATCCCGCTTGATCGAGTCCCGTCCGGAAGATTTACGCGTGTTTATCGAGGAAGCGGCGGGTATTTCCAAGTACAAGGAACGGCGCCGGGAAACCGAAACCCGTATGCGCCGCACCATGGAGAATCTCGAGCGTCTCACGGACCTGCGTGACGAGCTGCAACGCCAGCTCCAGCACCTGCAGCGCCAGGCGCAGGCGGCGGAAAAATACAGTGAACTCAAGGCTGAAGAGCGCACCCTGAAAGCACAGCTGCACGCGCTGCAGTGGCAGCAGCTGGACAGCCAGGCCGGCCGCTGTGGCCAGGCGATAGGTGAGCTCGAGGTGCGGCTGGAGGCCGTGAATGCGGAACACCAGCAGGTGGACACCGGCATTGAGCAGCACCGGCAGGATTACACCGATCGTACCGACAGCTTCAATGCCGTGCAGGCCACCTATTACGCGCTGGGCGCCGAAGTGGCCCGTCTGGAGCAGGCCATCAAGTTCCAGAAGGAGCGCGCGCAGCAGCTGCATGCCGACCTGCGCCAGGCGCTGGACAGCCTGGAGCAGGCAGAGGCGCATTTGCAGCAGGACCAGGACAAGCTCGCAACCTGGGAGCTGGAGTTGGAAGCGCTGGCGCCGGAACTTGAGTTGCTGCAGGCGGCTGAAGAGGAGTCCGCCAGCGCGCTGCAGGAAGCCGAAGACGCCATGTTGCACTGGCAGCAGCAGTGGGATGAATTCAACCATCAGGCGGCTGCGCCACGGCAGCAGGCGGAAGTACAGCAGTCGCGTATCCAGCACCTGGAACAGGCGCAACAGCGTCTGCAGCGACGCGTCCAGCAGCTCGAAGAGGAGCGCGCAGGGCTGGTGGTAGGCGAAGACGACGCCAACCTCGAGGCCGCTGCCGAGGAGATCGCACTGCTGGAAGAGCAGATGGCGGTAGCCGAACTGCGCAGCGATGAGCGCGTGGAGGAACTTGCGGCGGCGCGCGAGGAAGAGAGCCGGCTGTCAGGGCAACTCAACGAAAGCCGCTCCCGCTTGCAGCAGCTACGCGGTCGCCAGGCGTCTCTGGAGGCGCTGCAGCAGGCGGCTACCGAGGATCGCGACCAGGGCGTCAGTCAGTGGCTTGCCGCGCAGGGCTTGCAGTCGCGTCCGCGGTTGCTGGACAACCTGCAGGTGGACGAAGGCTGGCAGCAGGCGGTGGAAACCGCGCTGGGGGATTACCTGCAGGCTGTCTGTGTCGAGCAGCTGGGCGACCTCGCTGATTGCCTGCAGGCGCTGGAGCAGGGCCAGGTCAGCCTGGTGGAAAGCGGTGCTGCACAGGGCACCCCGGGGCCGCAGTTCCTCGCCTCACATGTGCATGGCAGCGCCGCTGCCGCGAGTCTTCTGGCAGGTGTGCGTGTGGCAGCAGACCTGCCCGCTGCATTGCAGCTGCGCGCCAGCCTGGGTGCGGGTGAGTCGGTGATTACCGCGGACGGGATCTGGCTGGGCCGCGACTGGCTGCGAGTGACGCGCCCGGGCAAGCAGGAAGGCGGCGTGATCCAGCGCCAGCAGGAGCTCGAGCGGCTGTTGCTGGAAGTCGAAGCCACGGCGCAGCAGGTCACCGAATTCGAAGGCGCGCTGGATGGCCTGCGCGAGCAGCAGCAGGGTCTGGAAGCCCAGCGCCAGGATAGCCAGCGCGAGCAGCAGCAGCTGTCGCGGCAGCACGCGGAGCTGCGCGCTGCACTGTCGGCACAGCAGGCCAGGCTGGAACAGATCAGCGCGCGCCGTGAGCGCCTTGCTGCGGATATCAGCGACACTCGCGGGCAGTTCGGCCAGGAGCAGGAGGCCGTATCGGAGGCGCGCCTGCTGCTGGCAGAGGCCATCGAGCGTATGGAAACAGACTCGCGCCAGCGCGAGGAGTTGCTCGCGCGCCGGGATGCGGCGCGCAATCAGCTCGACAGCGTGCGCCAGAGGGCCCGTCACGACAAGGATGCGGCCCACCAGTCAGCGATGCGTCACCAGTCGCTGCAGACGCAATTGCGAGGCGTGGCGGAAACCATGCAGCGGGCGCGCTCCCAGGTCACGCAGTTGCAGGAGCGGCGCGAGGCGCTGCAGGGCAGCCTCATGGCGAGCGATGATCCGGTAGTGGCGTTGCAGGACGAACTGGAAGCGCAGCTGGCGTTGCGTCTGGCATCCGAGACCGAGCTGACCCAGGCGCGCCAGGCGGTTGCCGAGGTGGAGCATGCCCTGCGCCAGGCCGAGCAGCAGCGAGCCGCCATTGAGCAGCGTGCACAGAGCGTGCGCGCCGAGCTGGAGCAGCAGCGGTTGCAGCAGCAGGGTTTGCAGGTGCAACGGGAGAACGTGCTGCGCCAGCTGCGGGAGCTGGAGCAGGATGTCGATACGGTGCTGGCGAACATGCCAGAGGGCGCCGGGGAGACGGAGTGGCAGCTTTCCCTTGAACGTGTGGGAGCCAGGGTGGCGCGGCTGGGGCCGATCAACCTCGCGGCCATCGATGAATATGCCCTGCAGTCCGAGCGCAAGCATTATCTCGATGCCCAGAACGAGGACCTGGAAACGGCGTTGGAGACACTCGCCTCCGCCATTCGCAAAATCGACAAGGAAACGCGCAGCCGGTTCCGCGACACCTTCGACAAGGTGAATGCCGGCCTGCAGGATCTCTTCCCCCGGGTATTCGGTGGCGGCAATGCCTATCTGGAAATGACCGGGGACGACCTGCTCGATACCGGCATTACCATCATGGCGCGCCCACCGGGGAAAAAGAACAGCACCATTCACCTGCTTTCAGGCGGGGAAAAGGCGCTGACCGCCATTGCCCTTGTGTTTTCGATTTTCCAACTG
>TARA_R110000772_G_scaffold163459_2_pt1 | contig 113296 bp, 104 predicted proteins | sample TARA_R110000772 | Tara Oceans TARA_R110000772 (sample SAMEA4397948) | marine metagenome | biome: Polar Biome; feature: [SRF] surface water layer (ENVO:00010504); material: water (ENVO:00002006), including particulate matter (ENVO:01000060) such as... | depth 5 m | reverse complement strand
AGAATACCGGCCTGTCACGCCGGGGGTCGCGGGTTCGAGTCCCGTCCGCTCCGCCAATTACGGAAAAAGCCACCCTCGGGTGGCTTTTTTTGTTTTTAGCCCGGCATCAAATGCGCTCGATGATGATCGCCGGAGCCATGCCGCCCGCTGCACACATTGTCACCAGGCCAAACTGCTTGTCCTGCCGCTCCAGCTCGTCCAGCAGGGTGCCTATCAGGATAGAGCCAGTGGCGCCGATGGGGTGGCCCAAAGCCATTGCGCCGCCGTTCACGTTTACCTTGTCCCGGTCGAGGTTCAGATCGCGGATGAACTTCTCGGCGACCACAGCAAACGCCTCGTTGATCTCGAACAGGTCGATATCCGATAACTGCATGCCGGCCTTCGCCAACACCTTGCGTGCCGCGGGTACTGGCGCATTGAGCATCAGCGTGGGGGAGTCCCCCATGTTTGCCATAGCCACCACGCGCGCCCTGGGCTTCATGCCGTGCGCTTTGGCGTAGCCTGGTGATGCCAGGAGAATCGCTGCGGCCCCGTCCACAACGCCGGAGGAGTTGCCGGCATGGTGCACATGGTTGATCTGCAGGTCCGGGTACACCTGGTTGACCAGCTTGCGGAAGGTGGTGCCACCTTCGTCCAGCGGGTAGTCGGCCAGGGCCGCAAAGGACGGTTTGAGCTCCGCCAGCGTTTCCAGCGTTGTGTTCGGGCGTGGGAACTCTTCGTGATCCAGTGCCAGGCTGCCATCGAGCCGGTACACCGGAATCAGGCTGCGCTCGAAGTGCCCATTGGCGATAGCGTGCGCAGCGCGCTGTTGCGAGAGCGCGGCCAGGCTGTCTACCGCGTGGCGGTCGATGCCTTCCAGCGTTGCGATGGCGTCGGCGCACACGCCCTGGTGTGGCTGCGGGTGTTTCTCGCGCAAGCGCAGGTTGTCGCTGTCGATAAACGGTGACTGGCTGGGGTCGCTGCCGAATGTCGACATCATTTCACAGCCGCCACCGATGACGAGGTCTTCCATGCCAGACATGATCGATGCCGCTGCCATGCTGATGGAGGTTATACCGGAGCCGCAGAAACGATCCAGGGTCACCCCCGAGGAGCGCACATCATAGCCGGCGTCGAGTGCCGCCATGCGCGCGAGGTCCGACCCCTGCTGACCGCGCTGGCTGCTGGTGCCGAATATGATGTCATCGACCTGTGCTGTATCGAGTTGATTGCGTTCGGCGATTGCACGCAGCACCGTGGCTGCGAGGTGTTGCGGATGCTGGTCCGCCAGCGCCCCTTTCCCTTTCTTGCCGATACCCCGGGGGGTGCGGCAAGCATCGATGATCCACGCTTCTGACATGACTGTTCTCCTTGTGCTTGATGGTGGGTAGTAATTCTTGCTCTCGCCTGCAGCGCTGCTTCAACCCGGGGCGAGCTGTTTGTCGCATGCGGTGTCGGCATCATGGTACGGCTCGAACGCGGGTGCAAGGTAGGGCTCACCAGCCGCCTGCTGCAGCGGTATGAAGCGCACCCTTCCGGGCATGTCGCAGCGCAGGGCCTTTTTTGCAGGGCTGTTTGCCAGTTGCATCACGATACGGATGTGCGGTGCTTCCACCGGGCTCACCAGGGCGCAGGTGTAGGCGGTGGGGAAGTTCGGGTTGAGCCCCGCCGCAACCTCGCACCAGCTTGCCAGCAGGCCTTCGCCACTCAATGCGCGCCAGTGCAGTGGGTCGCCGCAGTCGGGGCAGTTGGCGCGCGGGTACCAGACGGCGTGATTACAGCGCCCGCACCAGGTTACCTGCAGCTCCTGCCGGGCAGCAGCCTCCCAGAACGGGCCGGTCAAGGGATGGTCAAGTTGCGGCGTGTTCATCATTACCCCCGGCGCAATATCAGAGTGGAGGACTCGTCGGCGGTGAAGCCGGCGTACGCCGCGCGGCGCGCGCCGGTAACCGGGTTGGCGGCGCTGCCGCGCAACTGCTTGACCAGTTCCACAACGTGCGATGCGCCGAGCAGATAGCTGTGGGACAGCAGTCCGCCGTGGGTGTTGCAGGGTATGCCGCCTTCCTGCCGAGGCCGGGTGTGGTGCAAGCGGTTGTCCTGTATGAAACTCCCTCCGTCGCCCTTGCGGCAAAAGCCCAGGTCCTCTATCTGCATCAATGCCGTACTGGAAAAACAATCGTAAACTGCAATCACATCGATTTCCGATGGGCCCGTATTCGCCATGGCGTAGGCCCAGGGCGCGGCAAATACCTGGGGCGTTGCGGTCATGTCGCGCTGCTGGCTGATATAGGGCGCCCCTGCGATACGTCCATGCCCGACGCCATCGATGATGGCCGGCACCTGCGGCATGTCGCGCGCACGCTCCGTTGGGCTCATCACCCAGGCCGCAGCACCGTCGGAAATCAGGCAGCAATCTTCCCGCCGCAGCGGGCCGGCCAGTGGCGGTCTGTTCAGGTAATCCTCCAGCGTCAGCTTGCGGCCCCCCATCACGGCGCCCGGGTGCCCGTTGGCATGGCGGCGAAAGGTCAGCGGAATCGTCGCGAGCTGTTCCTCGGTGAGCCCGTACTCATGCATGTAACGTCGGGCGAAGGTGGCAAAGTACACGGGCTGGGGATACCAGCCCATAGGAACTTCCAGGTGTGCTTTCAGTGCCTCTCCGGCGTGCCAGTCGCCCGGGGTTCCCGTGCCGGCTGCACGGCGGCTGGCCCAGTCGACCCCAAACACGTTGACGATATGGGTGGCTTTGCCGGCAAGCATTGCGGTCGCTGCTGTGTGCCCGCAGGTGCCAGCCCAGATCATCGCGCCGCCATCGGTGCTGAACCACAGCGGGCGCCGGGTACCGAAATGGCGGCGGAAATCGTCGGCAGTGACCTGATCGGCGATGTGGCCCGACACCATGAGGCCGTCAATGTCCGCAGGCTGCAATCCGGCATCGGCAATGGCGGCAGCGATCGCCTCCAGCGCCATCTGCCGTGGCTCGCGCCCGGAGGGGCCGGAGACCGCGGTTTCACCGATACCCGTGATCGCGGCCACACCAGCGATGTCATTCAACGCTACGGATGTTCCGCCGTCGGGTACGACTGCGGCGCGGGCGATAGACTGCAGCGACCGCCGCGTCATCGGAGAGCGCCACCGACGTCGGATACTTTCCCTGGGCGAATGTCGGGCATGCGCGGCCTGCCTGCTGGTGATGGGGTGAGCCCGAAGACTATCCCGGGCGGGCGGTGGCAGCAAGCGACCGCGTTCGCCGCAGTGGACCGGGCGCGGTGTTTTCCCTCTTTGCCGGGGCCCGGAGCACATCGGTATAAGCACTTGCACCGTGTGGTTTAAGCCAGCGGGCAAAAGGGTCTATCATTCGGGATTGAGTGTTGTCTTGAGCCGGGCTGACTGGCCCGAACGGTTGCCGAGGAGTTTGTAATGCCGAAACCACGCCCCCCCATGCCGGTGCCTTTTGGCTGGTTTGTCGTGTCCTACAGTGATGAGCTCGCTGTAGGGCAGTCGCGCCCCGTGCTGTATTTTGGTCGTGAAATGGTGCTCTTTCGCACGGAATCCGGCCGCCCTGTGCTGCTGGATGCATACTGCCCGCACCTGGGTGCCCACCTTGGCTACGGCATCAATGAAAGTAGTGGCCAGGGTGGTCGTATCGAAGGCGAAAGCATTGTTTGCCCGTTTCATGCCTGGAAGTTCGACGCCGCAGGTTACTGCACGGACGTGCCCTATGCGAAAAACATGCCGCCCAAGGTTGTCGGCAAGCAGTGCCTGGAGTCCTACCCGGTAGTGGAAGACAATCAGGTGATTTACGCCTGGTATCATCCGGAAGGAGTCGCGCCGATGTGGGACGTGGAGTCGTTCGAGGAGGCCAACAGTGCCGATTGGGCACCACTGCAGCGCTTCGAGTGGACAATAAAGACTGCCTGTCAGGAAATGGCGGAAAACGGTGCTGATTCCGCGCACTTCCGCTATGTACATCAGACGGCCACCTTCCCGGAAACCGAACTGACCTACGAACAGCACTACTCCCTGGGCGTGCAGAAAGCCGACATGCACACCCCGCGAGGAATGGTCAAAGGCAGCATTACCTCCAAGAACATCGGCCCCGGTCAGGGCTTTACGCGTTTTGAGGGGATCGCCAGCACCTTCCTGATGGGGAATGTCACGCCGATTGACGACGAGACGGTGCATGTGCGCTTTGCCTTTACCCAGCCTCTGGTGGACGGTGAGGTCAAGACCGGGGGCGTCAATGCTGCCATCATCCGCGACATCTGCAAGCAGCTGGATGAAGACAAACCCATCTGGGAAAACAAGATGTTCCGGTCACAACCGGTACTCTGCGACGGCGACGGCCCGATCGCCCGGTTCCGCAAGTGGTACGGTCAGTTTTACGCGGAGTCATTCGCCAACGCCTGACTTTTCGCGTCGTCCGCCGGGTGCTACCGGCGGACGCAGCTGAAACTGCAAGTTCGACAGCCTCAGAACGCCAGTGTGTCCCCCTCCGCGGGTATGGCGGCGCGGCGCTGGTGTTGCTCCCATAACAGTGATGCCAGGGCGTCCTGTGCCGTGGGCTCCCCGTGTACCAGCACCAGCCGGGCGGCGGCATCAAAATTGTTCGCCCACTGCACCAGCTCGCTCTGGCCGGCGTGCGCGGAAAAACAGCCCAGTGTCTCGATGCGGGCCTTGACCGCGTACTCCTCGCCAAACAGCTTGACGGTCTGCATGCCATCGACCAACAGGCGGCCCAGCGTGCCACGTGCCTGGAAACCGGCGAAGATCACGGTATTGCGGTCGTCCCAGATGCGCTGTTTGAAGTGGTGACGAATCCGCCCACCCGTACACATGCCGCTGCCGGCGATGATGATGGCACCCCCCTTGATGCGGTTGATGGCCATGGACTGTTCGGTATCGGCTGTCAGTTGCAGGCGGGGCAGGAAATCCGCGAGTGAGGCCTTGTGGGCTTCGGACAGTTCACGAGTGTCCTCCCCGTCCATGATGTCTAGCCAGCGGTCGTAAACCTGTGTGACCTTGATGGCCATCGGGCTGTCGAGGAAAACCTCCCAGTTGTCGAGCTGCCCGGCGTGGTGCAGGCGACCGAGGTGAAAAATGATCTCCTGGGTTCGGCCCACGGCAAAGGAGGGGATCATCACGCTGCCGCCCTTGTTCCAGGTCTCGTGCAGGATTTCCGCCAGCTCGTCCATGGAGTCGTCTTCATAGCGGTGGTCACGGTCGCCGTAGGTACTTTCCATCAGGACCACGTCCGCCTTGTCCAGCGTAGCGGGGTCGTTCATCAGTACCGAGCCCCTGCGTCCGAGGTCGCCTGAGAACACCAGTCGTTTTTCCATGGCGTTTTCGGTGAGTACGACTTCCACGATGGCAGAGCCGAGAATGTGCCCGGCATCGTGCAGCGTGACCGTGCAGTGGTGGCCGAGTTTGAAGGGTTTGTGGTAGCGGCTTGGTTGCAGCTGCTTCAGCACGCGCTCCACATCCTCCTCGTCATACACCGGTTCGCGGGTTTTCCTGCCTCGTCGCTCTGCGCGCAGGTTGTCACGCTCAAGGTCGCGCAGGTACAGCCCCACGGCGTCGTGCAACATGATCGGCAGCAGGTCGGCGGTGGCGCGGGTGCAATGAATCGGCCCCTGGAAACCCTGGTGCACCAACAGCGGCAGCATGCCGCAGTGGTCCAGGTGGGCGTGTGACAGGACCACGGCATCGATGCTGTCCGGCTTGAAGCTGAAGCGCTCGTTGTGAATGCGCTCAACGGCATCGCCGCCCTGGCGCAGCCCGCAATCGAGCAGGACACGCCCGCAGGCCTTGGATTCCAGCAAGTGACAGGAGCCCGTGACTTCCTGCGCCGCACCGTAGAATGTGAGCGTTGCCATAGCCGACCTCGTGTAAGAATAGCCTGCGAGTGTACCGCGGTGTACCCCGGCAAGTCTGCTCTTGCTCGCGCATCGCCGGCAACCATGCAACGCTGCGTGGGGCCTCAGAGTCGGCTATAATTGCCCGCTCTCAAGCAGTGCCGGGGGCACGCGGGCCCGGGCGACAGGACAGCAACATGGCAGATAATAAACTGATACCGCTGGTGACAGTGCCCAGCGGCGGAAAGTTCGTCAATGATCGGGGTATCACTGCGATCAAGGATGGCATAAAGGCGTCTGCGGAAGGTGCCGCAAGGCTGGCCAAGCCTGACTGGTTGCGTATTCGCGTGCGCGGCGGCGCAACGTACGACCGTGTGAAGTCCATCGTGCACGAGCATCGTCTGGCGACCGTGTGTGAAGAAGCCAAGTGCCCGAACATGAGCGAGTGCTGGAGCGCCGGTACTGCCACCATCATGTTGATGGGTGATGTCTGCACCCGCGCCTGCCGCTTTTGTGCAGTGAACACGGGCAATCCGCGCGGCTGGCTTGACCCGGAGGAGCCCGCCAATACTGCGCGCTCCGTACAGCTCATGGGCCTGCGCTATGTGGTGTTGACGTCCGTGAATCGGGACGATCTTGCTGATGGCGGTGCCGGTCACTACGCAGCCTGCGTGCGGGCGGTGAAGGCAGAAAACCCCGACACCGCGGTCGAGGCGCTGACCCCCGATTTTCTGGGTGTATTGGCCGACGTGGAGACCGTGTTGGATTCCGGCATAGAGGTGTTTGCCCAAAACGTGGAAACCGTGCGTCGCCTGACGCACCCTGTGCGCGACCCTCGCGCCAGCTATGAGCAGACGCTTGCCGTGCTGGCACATGCCAAGCACTACCGCCCCGATGTGCTCACCAAAACCAGCCTGATGCTGGGCCTGGGTGAGACCGAAGCGGAGATCGAGGAGGCCCTCGATGACTTGCGTGCGGCCAACGTCGACATTGTGACCTTCGGGCAATATCTGCAACCCACCGTCAACCACTACCCGATCGACCGCTACGTGCCGCCCCAGGATTTTGAGAAGTATCGGCAGTGGGGACTGGCAAAAGGCTTTCTGGAAGTGGTTTCCGGCGTGTTCGTACGCTCAAGCTATCGCGCCGAGCAAGTGCTGGAGAAGAACAACGTGGGACTCGACCAACCTTGATGGTATCGGGAAGGACCCTGCGCCGCCGCGCTGTCCTGGCTATCTGTGTTTATAATGTCGCTCGCACAGCGCGGGGCAGACTGGGGTAGCCATGCACGCAAAATTCGACAGGATAGGCCTGGTGGGTCGCAGCCAGCAGGAGGGCCTCACGGATGTGCTGGGCGAGCTGGTGCGTTTGCTGCAGGGCCTGGGCAAGGAACTTGTGCTGGAGTCGCGCCTCGCCGAGTTGGTGGAGGATACCTCCATACCCCGGGCCAGCCTGGATGAGATCGGCGAAGACAGCGATCTGGTGATCGTGGTGGGAGGCGACGGCAGCCTGCTCAGTGCCGCCCGTACGCTGGCGAAGTACGAAACGCCTGTGCTTGGGGTCAACCGGGGCCGGCTGGGTTTCCTGACCGATATCAGCCCTGACGACATTGCCGTGCAGGTGCCGGCGGTACTGGCAGGCGAATATACCCGGGAGAGCCGCTTTCTGCTCGATGCCCGCGTGGTGCGTGAGGGCAAGACGGTCGGCCGGGCCGATGCACTCAACGATGTGGTGGTGAACTCCGGTACATCGGCGCAGATGATCGAGTTCGAGCTGTCCATCAACGGCGTGTTCGTGTACCGGCAGCGTGCCGATGGGCTCATCATCTCCACACCCACAGGCTCCACCGCCTACTCGCTTTCCGGCGGCGGTCCCATTATGCACCCGACACTGGATGCGGTGGTGCTGGTGCCAATGTTCCCGCACGCCCTCAGCAGTCGCCCGATCGTGGTGGACGGCAACAGCGAAATTCGGCTGGATATCCTCCAGCGCAACCGCATTCACCCGCCGGTGACCTGTGACGGGCAGGTGAACATGACGGCGCGTCCCGGAGACTCGGTGCTGGTGAGCAAGAAGCCCCATCGACTTACCCTGTTGCACCCATTGGGACACAGTTTCTACGCCAGTTGTCGCGATAAGCTGCGTTGGAACACGGCGCTGGTAAATTGATGCCTGAGAGGTTTGTAGCGCTGCGAGCGGCGGCCGGTGAGGACCTGCGTCTTTTTGCGGCACTGTTGCAACAGCAGGGCATTCGCTGCCGCATATACGAAGCCGCGGGCGACCAGGTGGTCGAGGTGGCGCGTGAGGCGCAGGTGCAGGTCGCGCAGACACTGTATAAAGCCTGGCGCGACGGCGATATCCAGTTGCAGTTACGCGCAGCGCCGGCACGCAGCAGCGCGCGTCCGCAACTTGCCGCCGCCTGGCACCAGGCGCCGGTCACTATCCTGCTTCTGTTATTGAGCGTGGCGGGCTTCCTGCTCGTCTACCTGGGCGCCTCGGTCGAGCGGCTGTCGCTGTTTACCTTTACCCCCTTCACGATTGATGGGAATACGCTTCAGTTTGGCGAGATGGGCGGCCAATACTGGCGCTTGCTGACCCCCGCATTCCTGCACTTTGGCTGGTTGCATATTGTTTTCAACAGCCTCTGGCTGTGGGAGCTCGGTGCGAGAATCGAGCGCAGGCTGGGTTCGGTGCACATGCTGGGCCTGTTCGTGTGCATCGCCCTGGTTTCCAATGGGTGCCAGTTTGTCTTCGGCGGGCCATCCATTTTTGGCGGTATGTCGGGTGTTGTCTACGGCCTGCTCGGCTTCAGTTTTGCGGGCGCCCGTTTGCAGCCTGCCTGGGGTTTCGAGCCCAGCCGTCCGATCATGCTGCTGATGGTGGGCTGGCTGCTGCTGTGTATTGCCGGTGTGGTCGAGGTGCTGGGTTTTGGTGCCATCGCCAATGCTGCGCATGTTGCGGGTTTGCTCTCTGGCGCGCTGCTCGGTGCGTTGCTGGCCCTGCTCTCGCGACGCGGCGGCGACAGTGCAGGGGCCGGACGGTTATAATTACCGTTTTTGCCTCGCGTGGTACCGCATGAATTATCAGGACATTATCAAGCAGCTTTCACCGGAGATTTACCAGAGCATGCGCCGTTCGGTGGAGCTGGGACGCTGGCCGGATGGCCGCCCGGTAACGCCGGAACAGCGTGCCCATGCCATGCAAGCGCTTATCGCCTGGGGTGAGCAGCACTTGCCACCTGAACAACGTATTGGCTATATCGACAAAGGCAGCAAAGCGGGGGATGTCTGCGACGACCCTGAGCCGCTGCGCTGGCGCGACACGCCGGAGGGGAGCTAGGTATGGGACAGGAACTGGCGCGCGGCGCCTTGCGTAAAATGGCAACGGAGCTGGATCAACCCGTGACCTACACCATGGTTCTCGGTGATACGCGGGTGCCCCTGAACGCCTTGCTGGGGCAGTCCATCGCCCTGGAGTTTCTCGGGCAAATCAACTGCATTCACTGTGATCGGGTTACCAGCAAAAGCTTCAACCAGGGCTATTGTTACCCGTGCTTCCGTCGCCTCGCGCAGTGTGACAGCTGCATCATGAGTCCGGAGAAATGCCACTACGAGCAGGGCACCTGCCGCGAGCCGGACTGGGGCCTTGCCAATTGCATGATCGACCACATTGTCTATCTGGCCAACACCTCCGGCCTGAAAGTGGGTATCACGCGGCACAGCCAGGTACCCACGCGCTGGATGGACCAGGGTGCGACGCAGGCTTTGCCGATTTTTCGCGTGGCCAGCCGGTTTCAATCCGGCCTGGTGGAAACCCTGTTCAAGGGGCATGTGGCGGACAAGACCAACTGGCAGGCGATGCTCAAGGGGGCGGCGGACCCCGCCGACCTGGAGTCCGAGCGCCAGCGCCTGATGGGTGCCTGTGAACCCGGCATCGCGGGGTTGCAGGCCGCCCATGGCTTGCAGGCGATCGCTCCGCTGGAGGCGGAGGAAACGCTGATCGAGTACCCCGTGCTGGCTTACCCGGCCAAGGTGTCCTCGTTCAATTTCGACAAGACTGCGCGGGTGGCGGGCACGCTGCAGGGTATCAAGGGTCAGTACCTGATATTCGATACCGGTGTTATCAACCTGCGCAAGTTCGGCGGCTACCAGGTCGCTATCACCGAACACTGAGGCCAACCATGCGAGACGCACAGCCCAGGGCTATCTACCTGCGTGATTACCAGCCCCCTGCTTTTCTGATCGAGCGCACCGAGCTCGCCTTCGACCTGCACGAGGATCACGCGCTGGTAACAGCGTGCCTGCACCTGCGTCGCAATGCGGGCGCTGGCAAGCAGGCGCTTGAGTTACACGGTCAGGAGCTGGAGCTGGTAAGCATCGGAATTGACGATCGGCCACTGGCTGCGGAGGAGTATGAGCTGAGCGATGCCGGCCTGCGGATTGCCGATGTGCCAGACTCGTTCAGGTTACAGTCGCAGTGCCGCATCCTGCCGCAGAATAATACTTCGCTGGAAGGGCTGTACAAGTCACGCACCCTGTTCTGTACCCAATGCGAGGCCGAGGGATTTCGCAAGATCACCTGGTACCTCGATCGCCCGGATGTCATGGCTGAGTTCGAGGTGACCGTGGAGGCAGACGCGGCGCGCTATCCGGTGCTGCTCAGCAACGGCAACCCACTGGCATACGAGACGCTGGAAAACGGACGCCATCGCGCCCGCTGGCATGATCCGTTCCCCAAGCCCGCCTACCTGTTTGCCCTGGTGGCGGGGGACTTGCGCAGCGTCGACGATACCTTCGTGACCGCCAGTGGCCGTGAAGTGGCACTGCATATTCATGTCGAGGAGAAGGACCTCGACAAATGTGGGCACGCCATGCGCTCCCTCAAGCAGGCGATGCGCTGGGACGAAGAGGTGTACGGGAGGGAGTACGACCTCGATGTCTTCAATATTGTGGCCGTTGATGATTTCAACGGGGGTGCGATGGAAAACAAGGGGCTGAATATTTTCAATAGTTCCTGTGTGCTCTGCAGCCCTGAGATCACAACGGATGCCGAGTTCCAGAATGTGCAGGCGATTGTCGCCCATGAATACTTTCACAACTGGTCCGGCAACCGGGTGACCTGCCGCGACTGGTTCCAGCTGAGCCTGAAAGAGGGCTTCACCGTGTTCCGGGATGCCGAGTTTTCCGCGGATATGGGGTCGCCCACGGTGAAGCGCGTGGCAGACGTCAATGTGCTGCGCAATGCGCAGTTTGCCGAGGACGCGGGCCCCCTGGCACACCCGGTGCGCCCGGAATCGTTCATCGAGATTTCCAACTTCTATACCGTGACCATCTACGAAAAGGGTGCGGAAGTGGTGCGTATGATTCATACGCTGCTGGGTGCGGAGCGCTTCCGGGCGGGGTCCGATCTTTACTTTCAGCGCCACGATGGCCAGGCGGTGACCTGCGAGGACTTTGTGCGCGCTATGGAGGAGGCCTCCGGGGTGGATTTGCAGCAGTTCCGTCGCTGGTATTCGCAGGCGGGCACGCCCCTGGTGTCGGCAGAGGGCAGGTACGACGCGGATGCCCAGCGTTTTGTCCTGACCCTGAGGCAGTCCTGCCCGGCGACGCCGGGACAGGCGGTGAAGGAACCCCTGGTGATACCGGTAGCATTGGGGTTGTTGGGTAGTGAAGGGAACCTGCCCCTGTGTCTGGACACCGACGACGACGTCTCGACGGCGACGCACCGTGTTCTGGTGTTGAATGAGCCCGAGCAGACCTTCGTCTTTGAGCACGTCACGGAAGCACCCGTACCTGCATTGCTACGCGGATTTTCGGCTCCCGTGCGGCTGGCTTGCGATTACACGAGCGCGCAACTGCGTGCGTTGATGAGTCGGGAAGACGATGGTTTCCTGCGCTGGGACGCCGCGCAGCAGTACGCCTTGCGAGTGATCAACGAGGTACAGGCACAGCAGGCAGCGGGTGATGAGGGGGTGATTGACCCAGAGTATGTGGCCACCTGTGGCGACCTGTTGCGCGACACCGAGCTGGACCCCGCGCTGGTCGCGGAAATGCTATCGCTCCCCGGCGAGAACTATCTTGCAGATCTCGCGGCTGTAAACGGCGGGGCAGATGTGGATGCCATTCACGCGGCCCGGAAAGCGGTGCGTAGCGGCATCGCCTCCGCGCACCGCGACGCCTTTCAGGCCTGCTACCTGCGCCTGGAAAACACGGCACCGTACGCACCGGATGCAGCCCAGGTCGGGGCGCGTCGCCTGCGTAATGTCTGCCTCGATTACCTGGCCCTGGCTGGCGAAGACGGACTGCTGTTGGCAGAGGCGCAGTTCGCGGGCGCCAGCAACATGACCGATCGCCTGGCCGCGTTGCAGGCACTGGCTTTTCACGGCGATGCCACCCGCCGCGACGCAGCGCTGCAAAAGTTCCATGCAGACTGGCAACATGAAACCCTGGTGATGAACAAGTGGTTGCAGCTGCAGGCCACAATTCCCGCGCCCGGCACCCTCGATCAGGTGCAACAGCTGCTGCAGCACCCGGTGTTTGATGTGCGCAATCCCAACAAAGTGCGCGCGCTGATCGGCGCCTTTGCCAGCGCCAACCCGCTGGCGTTTCACCGCGCTGACGGTGCCGGTTACCGCCTGCTGGCAGACAAGGTCATGCAGATCGACTCCCTCAACCCGCAGCTGGCAGCCCGCCTGCTTGTGCCGCTGACCCGCTGGCGGAACTACCGTGGTCGGGGAGAGCAGATGCGTGGGATTTTACAGGGCATGATTGATACGCCGACGGTTTCCCGGGATGTCTACGAGATGCTGGAGCGCGCGCTGGCCGACTGAACCGTGCGCCGAGCGCGCAGCGTACGCTCAGGATACGGTGGGGGGGTAAAGGGCGAACGTATCCACAGCGCGGTCGCGTTTGCCGCCCTGGCGCCCACGCAGCTCCGCAACCGCAGAGGCGAGGGCGGCGCCGCGCCACTGGGTGCTCCCTGAACCGTAGAGTGCCGTGTCCAATGCAGCGATTGCCTTCGACAGAGCGTCGTCGCCGAGGTGGCGGGCAAGTTCATCCGCCCGTATGGGGCGGGGCATGTCGAGGTAGGCCTGTGCCCAGTGCAGCAACGCGTCCCGCGCCGGTGCTGCACTGTCGCTCGCGCAGGCGGCCTGCAGCTGCTTGAAGGCCCGCGCCTCGCTGTTATTCCGCAGCGGGGCGTTCGGCGGAGTCGCTTGCACTGCGGGGCGCCATCGCCAGAACAGCACGATGGTGGCGACCCAGAGCACGGCAAAGAACGCCGTCAGCCACTGCCATAGCCGGCTGTGCCCCTTCGGTGCAGGGTCGAGTGGGAACGGGACATCATTGGCGCCGGGAGATTCCGTCTGCGTGGCGGGCGGGCTCGCCATCGCCGATGCGGCCGGCGCAACGGTGATATCACGGGCGGGCAGCACCGCGTAGCGCACGGTGTCCTGCGCGACGTCCCACCAGGGAATCCGGATTTCCGGCAGGGTAAAGCGGCCGGCCCGGTTGGCGACCAATGCGGCACTCTCACGGCGTTGGCCAACAAGGCCAGCAGCGCTTTCTGCATCGGTGACAGCGGGTTGATCCGGGTAGTAACGCAGGCCGTCCTGCGCCTCGAAGGTGATTGGCGGTAGCTGGGCTCCCTGCAAGCCGGCGCCGCGCAGGGTGATTGTACGCGTCACCGATTCACCGGCCTGCAAGGTATCCGGCATCTTGGACCAGCTCTCCTCGAGAACAAGGTCGCGTGCGGGAAGCCATGTGTCGTTGGCGGGAAATGCGCTCGGGCGCGGCAATACAGTCACTGTCAGTGGCTCGGTGCGGCGCTGGAGCTGGCGGCCGCCTGAACCGAAGTCGAATACGCTGCGACGCCCGCTGCTCTCCCGGCCGGTAAACACCTGCGGAGGAATGGTCAGGGTGCCGCTTTGTTCTGGGAAAATGGCGTAGCGTACTTCGTGCACCAACCAGGGCCGGCCATCCTGAGTCCGCTGGAAGGAGTTCTGTTCCAGAGGCTGCACATAGGCGTTGTCCAGCTGTAATTCACTGACGCTGCGGGAATCCAGGTTGATCGCCTGTTGAATGCGTACCGTCAACAGAATCTGACCCTGTACGTAGACCTCCTGGCTATCCACTTCAGCGGACACCACAACGGTTTGATTGGCATCCGTTGGCGCGGGGGGCGGGCCGACCTCGACAGCGACCGGCTCGCTGGTAGAGGCGCCGATGCGCAACCCGGGGATCGCCAGCAGACCTTCGCGCCTTGGGCTCAAGTCCAGCAGCACCTGACGCGTCTGGCTGCGCTGGCCATTGACGATGCTGGTGCTGCTGGTGGCGCTGCGCTGCAGTATCTCAAAATCTGCCAGCAGCCGGCGCAGGTCCAGCGCGTCGAGATCCTCATCTGCGGTGGCAGTGATGACCAGTCGGATGCTGTCGCCCAATGCCACCTCCTGCCGGTCGACGGCCACCTCCAGCGCTGCCTGGCTGCGTGCGGCCGCGAAGGCCACCAATAGCGGTATCCAGAAGCGCCTACCACTCAACATCATTGCCTCTCTCCGGTTCCTGTTGGCGTTTGCGGCTCTCGTAGCGGAACTTTTCGCGCAGCAGGCCCGATGGATCATCGGGCACCCGCCGCAGCCATTGCTCCATGGCCTGGTTGCGCTCCGCTTCCTCCATGGACAGCTCGGGCACGGGTACATTCTCCAGTGTACCGGGCGCTGCCGACTGCTCAGTCACCTCGTTGTCCCCCGGCTCGTCCGCTTGTGCCTCTTCTTCCTCTGGGTTCGCGCCTGCCTGCGAATCCTCGTTGTTGCCCGGGTCGCGTGGCTTGCCGGCCGGTTCATTGCCGGGATCTTCCGGTGTTTCGCTATCCGGTGTGTTTTCACCGGGTTCCGAAGGGTCCGCAGCGTCCCCGCCGCCCTGTTCCGGAGGCTGTGAATCACCCGCGTTCTGCTCCTGGGAGTCCCCCTGCTGTTGCTCCTGCTCCTGTTGTTGCTTGAGCGACTCCAGCAAGGCGAGATTGGCCGCGGCATCGGGCTGGTCGGGTGCCAGTTCCAGGGACTTGCGGTAAGCGTCGATGGCGGCATCGAGCTCACCGCTACGCGCCAGAGCGTTGCCGCGGTTGTACCAGCTGTCGGCACTTTCGGGTTCGGCAAATAGTGCGGCTGCGCGCTCGAAGTCGCCACTTTGGTAGGCCGCAGTACCTTTCCAGGCTGGATCTTCAAACAGTTCTGCGGCGCGTTCGGCATCGCCCTCGGCCAGTGCACGCTGGCCCTGTTGGTTGGGGGTAAGCCAGAGGTCCTGCCAATCCGCCGCGTGGGTGGGGGCAGGCTGGAATACCAGCAGCAAGGGCGCGAGAGTCAGCAGCCAACCGCGGCGGAAGAGGGCCAGGGCGAAGGGCAGCAGGAGGATGATCAGCCAGTAACCCTGGTCCTCCCAGGTGTCGGCGCTGCGCTCGTCACCGCTGCGTGTTTCGCGCGAGGTGGGCGCGGCAGCGAGGAGTTCACTGAGGTCGCTGTTATCGACCCGCAGCGAGCGGTAGAGGCCATCGGTCGTGTCAGCCAGCCTCTTCAGGCCTGGTGCGTCCAGCCCGGGCATTGCGATAGCGCCGCTGTCATCGCGTACAAAACCGCCACGCGGAAGCGGCATGGGTGCGCCGTTGGCTGTACCCAGGCCGAGTATTGCCAGGTGGGCCGAGGTGTTTTTCAGCAGGGCTTGAACACGCTCACTCTGTGCTGCGGGCACACCATCGGTCAGCAATAGAATGCGCCCGTCACTCACGCCGGCCGAGGCCAACAACTCCAGAGCCAGTTCAATGGCGGCGGAGGTATTGCTGCCCGCCACCGGCATCATGTCGGGATTCAGGGCGGGCAGCAGGTTGGCGATCGTTCCGGTATCGTCAGTCAGTGGTGTTACCACGTGCGCGTCCCCGGCATAGGCAACCAGGCCGGTCTGGCCTTCATCGCGCACCTGCAGCAGGTCCAGCAGCTTTTGCCGCGCCCGGTCCAGGCGCGATGGCGCCTGGTCGGCTGCCTTCATCGAGTAGGACAGGTCAAGTACCAGAACCAGTGCGTCCTGAATCTGCTCCACGGGCTGCGGTATTTTTTTCAGGCTGGGGCCCGCGGCTGCAAGCGCGGCGAGTAGCCACGCGACGAGTGCCAGCCAGACGATGCGACGGCGGCCCGCCCCGCTCGCCGCAGGGGCAAGATGGGACAGCAGCTGCGCGTCTATCACCTGCCCCCAGTCGCCCGCGAGCGCTCTCTGCCGCCACAGCAGCCACGCCAGGGGCAGGGCGGGCAGGCCCCAGAGCAGCCAGGCGGGCCGGATGAAATGAATGAATACTCCAGGCTCAATCATCAGTGGGTTCCCGCCGGGTCGGTGCGCTGGCGGTGTAACTGCACGCCGTGTTGTGCCGCGAGCCAGAAGCTGATCAGCAACGCCAGTAGCAGCGGCCAGTGCCCCAGTGCCTGCCTGGGCCGGTAGGTGGCGCCGTCGAGGGTCACCGGCTCCAGTTCGTCCAGCAGCTGGTAGATCCCCGCGAGCTCCTGCGGGTCGCGAGCGCGAAAATACCGTCCACCGGTCATTTCGGCGATGGCCTGCAGGCTCTCTTCATCGAGATCAGCGGATGGGTTCACTCGCCGGCTGCCGAAACTCGAACCGAAAATACCGGGTACCGCAAGCTGGTCAGCGCCGATGCCGATGGTATACACGCGTATACCCAGTCCCTGGGCAAGCCGCGCCGCGTCCAGCGGATCGATGCTGCTGGCGGTATCCTGGCCATCAGTGAGCAGGACCAGCACCCGGCTTTCCGCGGGCCGTTCGCGCAAGCGTTTGACCGCGAGCCCGATGGCGTCACCGATGGCGGTTTCCTGTCCGGCAAAACCTATTTGCGCCTCGCGCAGGAAACGCTCGACGGTGGCGATATCAAAACTCAGGGGAGACTGCACATAGGCATTACTGCCGAAGAGGATAAGGCCAACCCGGTCGCCGCGGCGGCGTTCGATAAACTCAGCGCCCACAGCCTTCACGGCGTCCACGCGGCGCACCAGGTTGTTGCCCACCTGCATGTCCTCCACGCGCATGCTGCCGGAGATGTCTACCGCGAGCATCAGGTCGCGACCACTGGCGGGTAGTTGCACCGGGTCGCCGATCCAGGTCGGACGCGCCGCGGCCAATAGCAGGCACAGCCAGAGCAGCCAAAGCAGCAGCGTGGATAAACGGGCGCCGCCAGCCACGCCATCGGCAGACTGTTCCAGTGTTTGCCAGTCATCGAAGAAGGGCGCTCGCAGCGGTGTGAGTTCGTTGCGCGCAGGCGGCCACCAGCGTCGGACCAGCAGTGGCAGCGGCAACAGCAGGCCCATCCAGGGCCAGAGCCAGGTAATCATGCGCCCCCCCGGTGGCGACACAGCCAGGTATCGGCACACGCGAGCAGGGCAGGGATGTCGACGGGCCCTGGATCGGCTGCATGTGCCCTGGCGATAGCCTCTGGAAAGCGCTGCTTGCTGTCTGCCGCGGCGAATTCCCCGTTGAGGAATTGCAGCCAGCGTGTGCCGCTCAACGCCGCCACTTCACGACGTGGATACACCTGCAGACACACGCCTTTCAACAGCGTGTTCACGGCACTCAACGTGTCGGTCACGGATGCGTCTGTGTGATATGCCGCCTCGATTGCCCGCAGCTGCGCTCTGGCCAGGCGCCGGTAGCGGTTGCGTTGGTAACGCCGCAGCAGGCTCCAGCTGAGCAGGGCGAACGCCGCGCAGCCAAGGGCGGCAAGTATCCACCAGCCCGGAGCCGGTGGCCAAAAGGCGACCGGGTCCGGACTGCGCAGTGGCTGCAGTGCTGCCAATGGGTCCTGCGGCGTCACTGGCGTGGTTCCCCGAAATAGCGCTGCAGCAACAGGAAAGGTGAGTGATCGGTGCTGGCGTGTAACAGCGGAATACCCAGGCGCTGTAGCTCAGTGTGCAATGCCGCGGCACGCTGTGCTGCCAGGGCGGCATAACGGTCGCGCAGTGTGCTGTCCCGGGTCACCAGTTCCGCGCGGCGTGTCCCGTCGGTAACGGCGTAACGCCCCGGCGGTGGCAGCGTCGTCTCCAGTGGATCGCTGCAGGCGATGGCAGTGATTTCGGTGTGCTGCGCCAATCGAAACAGGTGCTCGCGCACCGCGGGATCAGCTGCGTCGTGGAAATCGCTGATCAGGTACAGGCTGGTACCTGGTCGTGCGATGTGGCGCAGCGCCTCCAACATGGCGGCCAGGCCGCGTGTCTCGGTATTCTCTGTGTGAGCGGGCAGGCGCGCGTTGAATGCGACAATTTGCGAAAGCAGTGCCAACACCGTCTTGCGGTTGCGGCGCGGGCGAACCTCCTGATGCCCCGCTTCATTGAAAACCACACCGCCGATACGGTCACCGTTGCCCAGTGCACTCCAGGCGAGCAGGCTCGCAAGATGGGCGGCGAGGACGGACTTGAAACAGCATTGCGAGCCGAAGAACAGCCGCTGGCGCTGGTCCACGACGACCAGTACGGGGCGCTCGCGCTCCTCACGGAACACCCGGGTATGGGCATTCCCGGTGCGCGCGGTCACCCGCCAGTCGATAGTGCGAATGTCGTCTCCGGGTTGGTAGCTGCGGACTTCCTCGAAATCGATCCCGCGGCCACGGAAATTCGCCTTGTTGGGGCCTGTGAGTGAGGCCAGCGCACGTGTGCGCCGCGTCAGGCTGAGGTGCGCCGCGGGGAAGCGCAGGGCAATCAGCGCATCGAGACTGGCGTATGCGCCGCGGGCGGGGCCTGTCGCGTCAGCCAAGCTCACCTGCACATTCCTAGGCGGTGGGGACGAGGGTTAGCAGCTCGTCGATAACGTGATCCGGGGTGATGCCATTGGCTTCCGCTTCGAAGCTCAGGATGAGGCGGTGGCGCAGGACATCCGCGGCAATCGCCTGCACGTCATCCGGGCTGACAAAATCGTGCCCGCGCAGCCAGGCATGTGCCCGTGCGCAGCGGTCGAGCGCGATGGTGGCGCGTGGGCTGGCACCGTATTCGATCCAGTTTCCCAGACGCTCGTCATAGGCGGCCGGTTGCCGCGTGGCCATCACCAGTTGCACGATATAGTGCTCCACGACATCGGCCATGTGCAGGCCCAGCGCTTCACTGCGTGCGTCGAACACCGTTTTCTGTGCCAGTGGGGCGGGCGTGGCAGCGCCGCCGCTGCGGGCCTCGGCGCGGGTGAGCCGCAGAATCTCCGCCTCCGCCGCAGCATCGGGGTAGCCGACTTTGACGTGCATGAGAAAGCGGTCCAGCTGGGCCTCGGGCAGGGGATAGGTCCCTTCCTGCTCGATCGGATTCTGGGTCGCCATGACCAGAAACAATTCGGGCAGCGGCCAGGTTTCTGCGCCCACACTCACCTGGCGCTCGGCCATGGCTTCCAGCAGCGCCGACTGTACTTTCGCCGGCGCGCGGTTTACTTCGTCTGCCAACACCAAATTGTGGAAAACCGGGCCGCGCTGGAAGTGAAAGCTGCCTTCCTGCGGCCGGTAGATCTCGGTGCCGGTGATATCGCCAGGCAGCAGGTCCGGGGTGAACTGAATGCGGTGGAAGCTGCCCTCTATGCCGTCGGCCAGCGCCTTGATGGCGCGGGTTTTGGCCAGCCCCGGCGCGCCTTCCACCAGCAGGTGACCATCGGCCAGCAGGGCGATGATAAGGCGTTCGACGAGGTGGGATTGTCCGATAATCTGGCCACTCAGCCAGCTTTCCAGCGTTCTCAGTTCAGCGCTAGGCACGCAGTCTCCTTATTTGACGACACAGATCGCATTTGCGGCGGGGGCGTATTGTAGCCAATACCCCGGGTTTCTTCACGCATCCCACACGCTTCCCACGGATGCAGCCCTTTGAGCCCGACGCTTGTGTAAAAGTTCCCTCTGCAGCCGTCACGTCCCGGCCGGCATTGAGGTAGACTGGATGCATATATGACATTGGAAACTGGGCCCTCAAAGGCGCGGGAGCATTGCACCATGGCGTGGGACGAGTTCAAGAAAAACCTGCTCAAGGACCTCGCGGCATGTATAGATGCACGCGCGGCGGAGGGCGACCGGGCTTCGCTGCACGAACTCGCAGACGACTTCTTTACCCGCTATCCGGCAGAAGATCTGCGTCATCGCTCCATCGATGACCTCTACGGTTCGCTCTACAGCCTGCTGCACTTCATGAGCGAGTGGGATGCGCCGGAGCCGAAGGTGCGCATTTTCAATCCCAACCTTGAGGATCATGGCTGGGAGAGCAAGAGCACGGTCATCGCCGTACTTTGCCGCGACCTGCCGTTCTGCACGGCCTCGGTACGCGGGGAGCTGAACCAGCGCAATATCCGCATTCACGCGCTCGCCAGTTGTAACCTGTTGGTGGCGCGCAGTCCCGCCGGTGAGTTGCAAGCGGTGCTGGGCGCACTGCCGGAGGACGCGCGGCAGGTGTCCAACGAAAGCCTGCTGTTCTTCGAGATCGGCCGTCACTCCCGCCCCGAGCAGCTGGGTGAGCTGCACGATACCCTGCGCGACATTCTGCGCGAGGTGGCGTTGGTCGTGGACGATTTTGCCGCCATGCGTGATTGCCTGCAGCAGGCGCGCGAAGCGGTCAGTGCCAATGCCGGCCCCGACGAGGAGAACCGTGCAGAAGCGTTGGCATTTCTCGACTGGCTGCAGCAGGACCGTGTAACTTTCCTCGGCTACGAATATCTGCAGGTCACTCGCGAGGGGCCGGATTACCGCGTGGCAGAAGACCCTGCCGCGAGGCTCGGTATTCTCCGCCAGCGCGACACACGCGGAGCGCAGGACCTTCATGCCGATCTGCACGCCATGTCCCCCGATGAACTGCGCAGGCGTCAGCTGAGCTTTGCCAAGTCGGGGCTGCGCTCCCGCGTGCATCGTCAGGCGTATCCAGACTACATCGAAATCAAGGTCTACGATGCGGCGGGCGATGTTGCAGGTCAGCATCGGTTTATCGGTTTGTACACAGCGGCTGTCTACACCATGAACCCGGCCCTTATCCCGATCCTGCGCCGTAAGGTCGCGCAGGTGGTTGAAGGCTCGGGCCTTGATCCCCGTGAGCACGATGGCCGTGAGCTCGCTCGTGTACTGGAACTGTTTCCGCGTGACGAGCTGTTCCAGTCCAATGTGAAAGAACTGCGCGATACAGTGCTTGCGGTCAATCGCATCCAGGAGCGTCGTCAAACCCGGCTTTTCGTGCGTCGCGACGTGCACGGGAAGTTCTTCAGCTGCCTTGTCTACATGCCGCGTGACCGCTACAGCACCCAGCAGCGTTGCGTGATGCAGGAAATCCTCTGTCGCGCGCTGGGCGCTGAGGAGTCGGAGTTCACCACCTACTTTTCCGAGTCCGTGCTGGTGCGTTGTCACTTTGTGTTGCGGGTCGACCCCGCAGTGAACCGGTCCTGGGACGTCAACGAAATTGAGGAGCAGATCGTGCAGGCAACACTGGCATGGGAAGACCGGCTGCGGCTGCGCCTGATCGAGGAGTTCGGCGAGGAAAACGGCGAGCAGTACGCACGCGAACTGGGCCCCGGTTTCCCTCCGGGCTACCGGGACGATTTCGACCCCCGGGTCGCCGTGCTGGATATCAAGCACCTGCTCAACTTGCGCGCGGGACAGAAGCTGGGCATGAGCCTGTCGCGCAAGCTGGAGGAGGAGGAAGACCGCTTGCGTCTGCGGCTGTACCACCGGGGTGAATCGCTACCCCTGTCGGATGTGCTGCCGATTCTCGAGAACCTTGGCCTGCGCGTCATGACCGAACGCCCCTATGGCATCCGTGCGGCGGATGACACGCGCTTCTGGATACAGGAATTCAGCCTCAGTTATTCGCTGTCTGACAATATCGATCTGGAACAGGTGCGCGACGAATTCGAGGATGCCTTTGCCCGTATCTGGTTTGGTGAGGCAGAAAGTGACTCGTTCAATCGCCTGTTGCTGGGAACCCGTCTGAGCTGGCGGGAAATTGCCTTGCTGCGCGCCTACGCACGCTACCTGCGCCAGGTGCAGTTCCCTTACAGTGTCGAGTACATTGCCGAAACCATGGCGGACCACCTGCAGATTACCGCCGGTCTGGTCGAGTTGTTCCTGACGCGCTTTTCCCCTGTGTTCGATGGTGATGACGACTGGCGCAGCCAGCGCGAACAGGTGGTGGAAGAGCGCGTACTGGCGGCTCTGGAGGAGGTGCAGAATCTCGGTCAGGACCGCATCATTCGCCAGTATGTGAAGGTGATCAAGGCCACGTTGCGTACCAACTTCTTCCAGCCTGGAAGCGACGGCAAGTTAAAACCGTACTTCTCGTTCAAATTGAGCCCGCGCGACATACCTGATGTGCCGCGCCCGGTACCGCTCTACGAAATCTATGTGTACTCACCCCGAGTGGAGGGTGTGCACCTGCGCGGCGGCAAGGTGGCCCGGGGTGGGTTGCGCTGGTCCGACCGCCTGGAGGACTTCCGCACGGAAGTGCTCGGGCTGGTGAAGGCACAGCAGGTGAAAAATGCGGTGATCGTGCCCGTGGGGGCGAAAGGCGGTTTCGTCGCCAAGTGCCTGGCGCCGGGCATGTCGCGCGACGAAGTGCAGGCTGAAGGCATAGCCTGTTATCAGACGTTCATCCGCGGGCTGCTGGACATCACCGACAATCGCGGTGAGAGTGGCATTCTGCGCCCCGCGCTGGTAGTCGCCAAGGACGATGAAGATCCCTACCTGGTGGTCGCGGCCGACAAGGGCACGGCGACGTTCTCTGATATCGCCAACGGACTGGCACGTGAATACGGTTTCTGGCTGGGCGATGCGTTCGCTTCCGGGGGCAGTGCCGGCTATGATCACAAGAAAATGGCCATCACCGCGCGCGGTGCCTGGGTGTCGGTGCAGCGGCATTTCCGTGAGCTGGGCATCAACGTCCAGCAGACCGATTTTACCGTGGTCGGGATCGGTGACATGGCCGGTGATGTTTTCGGTAACGGCATGCTGTTGTCGCCCCATATCCGACTGGTCGCGGCCTTCAATCACCAGCACATATTCATAGACCCGGAACCGGTTGCGGCGGCCAGCTTTGCCGAGCGCCAGCGGCTGTTTGCGCTGCCGCGTTCGAGCTGGGCGGACTACGATACGACGCTTATTTCCGCCGGCGGCGGGGTGTTTGAGCGCAGTTCCAAGTCGATTGCCATATCCCCCGCGATGCAGGCGAGGTTTGCGATCGACGCCGATCGACTGCCCCCCAATGAGCTGATATCACATCTATTGCGGGCAGAAGTGGACCTGCTCTGGAATGGCGGCATCGGCACCTACATCAAGGCCAGCAGCGAGTCGCACACGGATGTTGGCGACAAATCCAATGATGCCCTGCGCATCAACGCCAATGAACTGCGCTGTCGCGTCATTGGCGAGGGCGGGAACCTTGGCATGAGTCAACTGGCGCGTGTTGAGTACGGCCTGGCGGGAGGACGTTCCAACACCGACTTTATCGACAACGCCGGCGGCGTGGACTGCTCCGACCACGAGGTCAATATCAAGATTTTGCTGAACGCGGTGGTAGAACGCGGCGATCTTACCGGCAAGCAGCGCAATGTGCTGCTGGAGGACATGACTGACAGCGTGGCGGCACTGGTGCTGCAGAACAACTACCGGCAAACCCAGGCGATCAGTCTGGCAGAAGCAGAGGTCCAGGAGCGCAGCGGTGAGTATAGGCGCTATATCAGCAACCTCGAGGTCGCTGGCAAGCTCAATCGCCAGCTGGAGTTTATCCCCTCGGACCAGGACCTCGCGGACCGGCGGGTGCAGGGGCAGGGGCTCACGCGGCCGGAGTTGGCGGTGCTGGTGTCGTACAGCAAGGCCATTCTGAAAGAGGAATTGATTGCGTCCGACCTGGGGTTGGATCCACACCTGGCCGCGGCGGTAACGACGGCCTTCCCGCCACAATTGCTGGAGCGCTACCCGGAAGAGGTGGCCGAACACGGCCTGCGTCGGGAGATCATGTGTACCCAGGTTGCCAACGATATCGTCAACCGACTGGGTTTCAATTTTGTGCCGCGCCAACGCAAAGCTACTGGCGCACCGGTGGCCGACGTGGCCAGGGCGTACACCGCGGTCATGCATATCTATGCGGTGGATGAGCTGTGGGCGCGTGTGGAGGCCTTGGATTACACCGTAGACGCCGCGGTCCAACAGACCATGATGCATTGCCTCATGCGCCTGGTGCGGCGCGCCAGCCGGTGGCTACTGCGCAACCGGCGTCATGAGATGGCGCCGACACGAGCCATCGCCGAGTTTGCCGAGGGCGTCGCGCAGTTGCGCGAAGCGCTGCCGACGATGTTGCGCGGCCGGGCGGCGGAGCAATACCGCGCCATGTCGGAGCATTGGCAGCAGGCGGGAGTTGACGCCTCACTGGCAGAAGCGGTGGCGGGGGCGCTGCAGGGTTACACGGCGCTGGGGATTGTGCAGGCCGCGCGCGAGACGGAGGCGCCTCTAATGCATGTGGCTGAGCTCTATTTCGAAATGGGGGAACGGCTTCAGCTGGACTGGTTCAGCGGGCAGATTCTGGCTAGCAAGGTCGAGAATGAGTGGCAGGCGCTGGCCCGCGACACCTATCTCGAGGACCTCGAGTGGCAACAGCGAACATTGGCGGTAGGTGCCTTGCGCTACCTGACCGCCGACGGATCTCTGGACGGCTGCCTGCAGACCTGGGAGGAGCAGCAGGCTGCGCTGCTGTCCCGCTGGCAGGATATGGTCACCGAACTCCACACTACCGATTCACCGGACTTTGCGATGTTTGCCGTCGCGGTACGGGAGTTGCTGGATCTGGCTCAGAGCAGCCTGCGCACCTGAGCGAGGCAGGCGCCAGAAGGCCGTGCATGACCTTCCGGCGCGCTATGGCGTCTCAGCTGACGCGGAGTTTATGAACGCCTGACACACCGGTCAGGCCGTCCCATTGGTCGACACGACCTTCTCGCCAGCCCGATACCCACTGTTGGCGATGCTCCTCGTTGGCGTGCGGACAAAAATCGATACTGCGGCCCGTTACTCCGGCCTGGTAGCCGCGGTCATACGCCCGGGAATTCATGTCGCGTTTCTGTCTTCTCATCAATACTGCCTCCTGTTGGAACCTTGTGCCTGGGGGGCACGGTTCCATCTAAACAGACTGCCAAAGGCTTCGCAAACATCGATTGGGAGCAAGGCTCTGCCCGGTTATAACCAAAGCGGGTGTACACTGCAAGATCACCCACAACCGGTCGACGAGGGGGCGGTATGGCTGCGGATGGCAAACACATCGTCATTTGTGCCGATGGCACGTGGAATGACCCCGAAGATGAAAGCCCCACCAACGTACTGCGCATGGCACGCGCCATCAGCCCCCGCGCGGTGAATGGCTGCAAGCAGGTTGTGTTCTATGACTGGGGGGTTGGCTCCTACTACGCCCAGGCCGCGGGCGGTGTAAGCGGTCTCGGGATGACCAAGAATATCCAGGATGGCTATCGCTTTATCGTGCAGAACTATGATCCGGGAGACCGCCTGTTCCTGTTTGGCTTCAGCCGCGGCGCCTACACGGTGCGCTGTCTGGCGGGCATGCTGAATAACTGCGGGGTGCTGCGGCGCGCGGAGGCGTCGCGCATACCCGAAGCCTTTACCTTGTACAAACAGCGCAATGCGCCGCCCGGATCACCGACATCAGAGCAGTGGCGACAGGCGTTCGCGGTGGGCGGGCAGCGCGCCCAAGTCGATTTTATCGGCGTGTGGGATACGGTGGGTGCGTTGGGTATCCCAACGCGGGTGCTGGCCTTTGCCGGCGAGAAGGATCTGTTTTATGACCCGGTGTTGGGCAGCAACGTTCGCGTGGCCCGGCATGCGGTCTCCATTGACGAGGAACGCAGCGATTTTGAGCCCACCCTGTGGGCACCCACCGAGAGTGCCGATATGCAGCAGGTGTGGTTTGCCGGGGTGCACGGTGACGTTGGCGGAGGTTACGGCGTCGACCGCGCGGGCAAGCGCTTGAGCGATATACCGCTCAACTGGATGGCGCTTGAGGCCGAACGCGCTGGTCTGGCACTGGAAACACACCTGCTGGATGGCAATGACCTGGATAGCTCAGCTACCGCACACCGCTCTTACCAGCGTTTCTGGCGCGCCCTGGGTCGGTACAACCGGCGTATTCCGGACGACGCGGTCCTGCACCCATCCGTTCGCGAACGCCACGCCCAGGGTGAGTATGCTCCCGAGGCCCTGCAGGATTGGCTGGCACGCCGCAACGGCGAATGGGCCTTGTCTTCATGATGGGGGTAGCGGCAGCGCCTGGGGGCTAGCGGGTCGGCGGCGCCTGCAGGTAGCGCTGCTTCTTGCGCGGCTTCAGCCGCTCCAGGTCGACCATGACAAACGCGTCCACGCAGTTGCCGAAGCTGGCATCGACATTGAAGGCGGTCATGGCGACGCCACCGGGTTCCGCCACATTGGCGTAGTGCTTGAACAGCGTGGGGACCTGCAGGCCGTTTTCTGCCAGTGCGTCGCGCAGAGCACGAAAATCATACTCAGCGTCTCCGCTTGGCGAGTACTTATGCTCTGGGCGGTAGGGGTGACGCGGACGCACATCCACCGCCTCATTCCGGCAATAGGCGGCGTAGTAGCCGCAAATCTGTGCGGTTGCCACCTCTCCGTACAGCGGGCTGATGGAAGCGGCGCCGAACAGGTAGCGACAGCCGGGGTAGCGACGCAGGTAGGCGCCAATTCCCAGCCAGAGGTAATCGAGGCTGTGGCGGGTCTGGTACTGCGTCTGTACAAAGCTGCGTCCCAGCTCAAGACCGTGTTGCAGGTACTGATCCATGCTGCCACCAAGGCGGAACAGGGCGTGAGTGTAGAGCGCGCTCTTGCCACCCAGGGCGAGGAGCTCGCGCACACGGCCCAGCCGATAGGCTCCGGCAATCTCTCGGTTGTTCGGGTCCCAAAGCACCAGCTGCAGGTAGTTCTGGTCAAACCTGTCGATGTCACGCGGCAGCCCCGAGCCTTCGCCCACCGATCGAAAGGCGAGTTCACGCAAACGGCCGATTTCCCGCATCGTGCAGGGTGCTCGCTCCATTTTGCACAAGTGAATCTGCATGCCGTCCGGAGTGCACCCGAGCAGTTCGCTGGCCGTTACTTCCTGCTCCAGCAGCATCCGGTTTTCGGGTTCGGCAATGGCCTCCACAGCCCGGAAGATGGGCGGCGCATTGCGGGCCAGACGGTAGACATGGCGGCGAAACTGGCCCGCCAGTGTGCGCGGCGAGGTAGACACGGTGTGGTAGTTTTCCCAGGGAATCGCCGCTCCCACGCGCGCTTCAACGGTATTGTGCGCTTGATGAAACATCTCGCGAACCAGCCACAGGGTCGATAGCGGCCTGGACAGAAACGAGAGGCTGTAGAACAACACAGAATTCCGCCCGGCAACATAGATGGGCAGGATAGGCGCTTGGGCTGTGTTGGCGATACGGATAAAGCCGTGTTGCCAGTCCCCATCCTTGACACCCTTCACCCCGAAACGGGAGACCTCGCCGGCGGGGAAAATGATCAACGCGCCTTCCTCCGCCAGATGACGACGGATGCATTTGAGGTTTTCTCTGGAGGTTGTCCCCCCCATGTTGTTCACCGGCAGCAGCAGAGGAGCCAGCGGTTTGACGGCGGTCAGGAGGTCATTGGCGACGACCTTAACATCGTTGCGGATGTGCCCGACCTGTTGCAGCAGAGCGAGACCATCCAGCGAGCCCAGTGGATGGTTGGCGATAATCACTACCCGCCCTTTGGCGGGAATCCGGGAACGCTCTCTGGGGCTTATGTTGATTGCAAAGTCGAAGTATTCGAGCGCCCCGTGTACGAAAGCCATGCCCTCAAGCCCCGGGAAATCCCGCGAGAACTGGGCGAATCGCGACTCATAAAACAGGTAGCCGAGAAAACGCATGAGGCTGCGCGCCATGCGTTGGTGGCGCGCCACGAATCGCGGGTAACGCGCCTGCACAATCTCGCGAATATCCAGCATGTGTCTCGCCCCTAGGGGTAGATCAGGTTGAGTGAATCGTCCTGATCCTGCTGCCAGGCGAACGCCATACCCGGAAACGCGCGCTCCCCGGCCCGTTCGATCACGGAAATCCGGCCCCCGCGCTGGATGAAGTTGTCGATCTGGCGCTGAATTTCGCGGCGTTCCCGTTCTTTCTGGGTCAGGCGCGTCTGGAGTGTCTGTTGCTGCATGGTCAAGCCTCCACGGTGAGTTTGCCTGCAACTCTGAACAGTGGGTATTGCAGTCCTGCGACAGCGCGATGAAGTTTTCTTGACTGTGCGCATGTGGCACGAAAGCCAGGGCTTATCGCGCCGACTGCAACAAAAACGTCACAGTACAATCACACAACTGTCATTAAGGGTCTCTATTCTTGCCCCTGTCCTGAGCGGGGTGCGTTGTTCGCAGCCCTGTCTCGAATGTCGCTCATGCATCGGGAAGCAAGAATGAAGCCATCGTTTTCTCAAATCGGCGCCGCGGCCGTCCTCATATGTTCCAGTGCACTGGTACAGGCGGCAGATGAACTCGTTGTGCAGGTCAGTCGCGTGGGCGCCTCCGCGGCGGGCTTGACCGTGGTGCTTGACGGTGAAGTCAGCAAGCCCCTCGACGCCGGCGGTTTTGCCTATTTCGACCTGGCTTCTGGCGCACACAGCGTGCAGATTCTCGACGGCGGACGCACCCTGCACAGCTTCCGTTTCAATACAGCCGATGGTCAGTTGGCGGATGTCCTGGTCACCCTCAATGCGGAGTCCGAGGCATCGACGTCAGTTGAATCCTATTTTGCCGCGGAAACCGCCGCCCAGCGCAGTCGCGCGGTGACCGGCCGACTCACCGGGCGCGTGGAGTCGCGCGGTGCACCTGTCGTGGGAGCGGTGGTCGCGCTCAGCGGCGGTGTTGAACGCAGTGCCGTGACAGATCAGAACGGGGTGTATGCGCTGGAGGCGCCACGCGGCATCTACAGCCTGAGCATCAGCCATCCGGACCTCGGCACGCAGAAAGTGGATGACTACCGCGTCATCGCCAGTGCCGAGAAGCAATCGGATTTTGTCCTGCGTTCTCCCGCCGCGGCTCAATCGCTGGCCATTGGAGTGCCGCAACTCGAGGAAGTGACGGTCATCGCCAGTCTGCCCGCGGGCGGTATGCAGGACTCCGAGCGTTTTGCCACCAACGTCATTAACACGCTGGATGTCGAGCAGCTGGCGCGCTTCGGCGACACCGATGTCGCCGCATCGGTGATTCGTGTGCCCAGCGTAACGGTGCAGGACGACCAGTTTGTGTTTATTCGCGGCCTGGGTGATCGCTACGTCAGCAGCACTTTGAACGGGGCAACGTTGCCGAGCACCAACCCGACCAAGCGCAGTGTGCCTCTGGACCTGTTTCCGAGCAGCATGGTGGAGCAGCTCGATATACGGAAAAGTTACCTGGCCTCCATGCCGGGCGAAAGCACGGGCGGCAATCTGGAAATCAACACGCGCACGTTCCCCAACGAACGTGGCGGTAGCCTGTCACTCCAGCTCGGCTATGTCGATGGCGTGACACTCGACGATGCGTATGTCGACCCCGCCAGTGGTGATTTTGATGTCTTTGGCTGGGACGATGGCGCACGCCAGCGCCCGGCTATTGCCTATGCAGTTGCCCAGGCACTGCAATACTCGGACTACTACGGTGCGGCGGTCGAGCGCGAACTCGGCAAGTTGGGTGCGAACGCGATCACCGATGGCTTCCAGTACGATACCGAAACCGCAACACCGGATCTTTCCATGGGTGCGAACTACGGGGACGTATTCGACCTCCCGGACTGGGGCGCGGAATTCGGCTTCTTCGTGGCGGGTAACTACAAGAACGAACGCGGTGTGCGCAAGGACGGCATCCGCCGGACGTACGGCGGGGTGGACGCGTCTCTCCTGCTCGATGACTACACCTTCGAACAGTTTGATAACGATGTGGACGCCAGCGGACTACTGTCGCTGGGTTTGAACATCGGCGCTTCCAGCTTCACCGCCAACACCATTGTTTCCCGCGTTACCAGCGAATCGGTGCGAGTGGAAGAGGGGTTTGACGGTGACGAGCTCAACCCCTCGATCAGCTGGTCCATCGAATGGGAAGAACGCCAGTTCATCTCCCAGCAGTTGGCCGGCGAGCACATTCTGGGTGACGATGAATCCTGGACGCTGAACTGGCAGCTGACCGGCAGCCGAGCAGAACGGTATGCACCCGATCGCCGCGATGTACGCTTTGACCTGCAGGGTAACGATGGCATCTATAACCTCCAGGTGCCCGAGCTGACCCGCCGCTACGACGACCTGGTGGACGACAATCTCGATGGTTCGGTCGATGCGAATTATCTGTTCTCCAACGGCAACCTGGAGTCATCCCTGACCTTTGGCGTCAACGGCATCAGCCGCGAGCGTGACTCCGACTCCGATACCTACGGTTTTGGCGGCGGGTTGCTGGCCATTGACGACAATGCGCCGAACCTGGCGGTGTCTGATGTGGTGAACAGCGACACCATCACCGGTGTGTCCAGCACCGGTTTCTCTTTCCAGGACAAGACCCTGCCCAGCGACAGCTACGACGCGGAGATGGACCTGAACAGTGTGTACGTGTCTTACGACGCGCTGTGGAATCTCAAGTACCAGCTGGTTGTGGGTGTGCGTTACGAGGAGTTCGAACAGATTACCGACACCTTCTCCCTGTCTGGAGACCAGGGTCCGCAACAGTCGGTGCTCGCCGAGGATTCGGTGTTGCCCTCGCTGAGTTTCAACTGGTTCATCACCGACGAGCAGCAGCTGCGTTTCGGGATATCCAGAACGGTGGCGCGCCCCGACTTCAAGGAAACCTCGAACGCGACCTTTTATGACCGCGAATTCAACTTCCGGGTGCGCGGTAACCCGAACCTGCAGGTATCGGATGTCACCAACTACGACGTGCGCTGGGAGAAATACTGGTCCGACCAGGAGTCGCTGAGTGTGGCGCTGTTCTACAAAGACATGACCGACCCGATTGAGCGCGTGGTGCAGCCGGCTTCCGGTACTGCGGGGAACTCGCGGACGTTCCAGAATGCCGAATCCGGCGAAGTACTCGGTGTAGAAATTGACGGTCGCAAGGATTTTGCGCTGGACGACAGCTTCACCCGCAGTTTCTTCGTTGCCACCAACGCCAGCCTGATCGACTCGGAAGTGACCCTGCAGAATGCCAGCACGCGGAACCTGCAGGGCGCACCGGACTATACGTTTAACCTGATTGTCGGTTACGACGACATCGCCCAAGGGCATGAACTCACGCTGCTGATGAACCAGAGCGGGGAGACGATTGTGGACGTGGGCGTGTCCGGGCAGCCGGATGTCATCCTCGAGCCGCGCATGGACGTGAATCTGGTCTACCGCTACTCGCTCTCCAATACCTTTACCTTCCGCGTCAAGCTGGTAAATCTGCTGGACAGCGAACTGGAATTCACCCAGGGCGGAAACATATTTCAGAGCTACAAACGTGGCTATGAAGTGAAAGCAGGATTCGATTGGGAATTCTGACAACAGGCTCGCCGCTCGGCGTCAGTAGGAAGTTTGAAGTTCAATGAACCAGGAAACCCCAGGAGTAACTATGAAACTGAAGAAATTGGCAATCGCCACGGCGATGCTCGGCTCGGTTGGCGGCCTGTATGGATGTTCCGAAGGTGACAGTGCCACCATCAATATCGATGCGCCAACGGAAATCGTCAATCCGCCGGTCGATGGCGGTGGCGATGGCTCCGGCAGTGCGTCCACCTGCCCGGACTGGTCATCAGCGCGCCCCAAGGACGCCGATGGCAATGACGTATGCCAGCTGCCCTCGACGGTGCTCGCTGATCGCACCCTGACCAGTGACAAGGTCTGGTATATGGAGTCGCGGGTTACCGTGGGTAACGGCAACCAGGAAATGTCCATTGATGAAGGGACATTGGCCAGCGGCGACCCCGTGACCAATGTGACGATGACCATTGAAGCCGGTACGCAGATCAAGGGTCAGACCGGCAGCTTTGCCAACCTGATCATCACCCGCGGTTCCATGCTTATGGCAGAGGGCACGGCTGATGCCCCCATCGTCTTCAGCTCCGATGACGCCGGTTTCGACGGCGCCGGTGAGTGGGGCGGCCTGATCATGCACGGCTATGCACCGCACAATGAGTGCCTGACCGCCGATCAGGGCGCGGTGGCTTGTAACGTCGACTCCGAGGGTGAATCCGGCTTCGGTGGCGGCTATTCGCCCGACGACAGCAGCGGTGTGTTGCGCTATGTCATCGTCACCGAAGGCGGCTTCGAGTTCGCCACGGGTAACGAAATCAACGGTATCTCTTTGATCGGTGTCGGTAGCGGCACGGAGATGGAGTACATCCAGGTGAACGGTAACGCCGATGACGGCATCGAGTTCTACGGCGGTTCGGTCAGCGTGCGCTACATGGTACTGACGGGCAATCAGGACGATTCAGTCGACTGGGATGAAGGCTGGAGCGGCAACCTGCAGTTCCTGCTGGTTGACCAGGGCCCGGATGCAACCGGCAACGTGATCGAAGCCGACACTGAAGGTACGCTGGACTTCCTGTCACTGCCCACGATTGCCAATGCCACGTTCATCGGCGGCGGCAGCAACGCCACAGGTGCAGTATTCAAGGCAACTTCGGGCGGTTTCGTGCACCATTCTGTGTTCACTTACGACGATGCCTTCACTGCCGAGACCACATGTGTAGATGCCTCGCGCGCTGCTCAAGTCGGTACGGAGTTGGTCTACACCAACGTGGTGGCCGACTGTGACGTTGGCGGTGATGTGGTGCTGCTGCCCGCGCTGGTATCCGACGTGGCGCTGGATGCGAACTACGCATCACAGGCCCCCGAGGCTGCTGCAGTCGGTGTGCTCGACATCGACAACATCAATGCAACGTACTCTGCCAGCCTGGCCGACCCTGCGTTCTTTGAGGCAACCGACTACGCGGGTGCTGTAGATCCCTCAGCGTCGAGCGCCTGGTTTGAAGGCTGGACCGTGTCCGGCTCGCTGTAAGCGAACACACATCCCCTTTTACGCCAGCCTTGAGCTGGCGTTTTTTTTGCCTGTTCTTTTTCCGGCAACTGCATGCCCGACTGACTACAGCCGGCTTCGAAGCACTGCAGCAGGTCGCGCATGCCTGCCTCGGGCGCGTACCCGCAGTTGACGGTACCCTACACAGCGACTCTCAGGCTGATGTCTCTGCATTCCCCGCATTTTTCATATTGTTGTCATACAGGTGTCATAAATCGGGCGTAAAGTCGCGGCATTCGACATCTCCCGGGAGGAGGGTTCAGCGTAACATGCGTTCACTGATTGCTGCTTTATTGCTCGTTACCGCCAGCCAGACCCAGGCGCTTTCACTCGGCGCGGAGGAGTTTGCCGCCGCGCGTCAATTGAGCTGTGTGCTCGCGCAGGATGCACTGGGCTTTCTCAGTGAAGACGAGTACGCAGACCAGGTGGATGAGGTGCTGGGTGGTTACGACGCCGAATCCGGCGATGTTATCTACGCCAAGGCGCTCGGCTATTTTGACGGACTGATGTTCGGGATTGTCGAGCGTGACCAGCCGGCGATTGAGGCACGCCTGCGCGCTTTCAGCGGCAGCCAGGCCTGCAGCCACCACGTTGGCGTTCACTACACACTGTAGGATCTCCTCCCGGCCAGGTGATCCCCCGGCGCGCAGCGCGCGTAAGTAAGCAGGAACTCTCTGCCTTGCGAGCAACCCAATGCGCCAGCTATCCTCCCTTTTCCTGCTAGTCGTTCTCCTGTCGGGTCTCTCCGCTTGTGGCGCGGTTACGGTAGATGAATACGCCAACAACCAGCCGACCCTGACCCCGGAAACCTTTTTTCAGGGGCAGCTGACCGCACACGGCGTAATCAAGGATCGCGGCGGCAAGGTCATTCGTTACTTCAATGCAGATATCAAGGCCTATTGGCAGGATGGTATCGGCACGCTCGAAGAGGACTTCCTGTTCGACGATGGCGAGCCGGATCGCCGGGTGTGGACGCTCACGCCCACAGGAGAGGGCCGGTATGTAGGCACCGCCGGCGATGTGGTGGGAGAAGGCAAGATCACCGTGGCCGGCAACAGCATGTTCCTCGATTACGTGCTGCAGATACCCTGGGACGATGGCACGCTTGACCTGCGTATCGACGATCGCATGTACCTGGTAAATCCAACCACCCTGATCAATGAATCCATCATGACCAAATTCGGCATCCGCGTCGGGGAGATCCTGCTGGTCATCAGCAAAGTAGCCGACTGAGCGATTGTGGCGATGACACGCCTGGTCACTGGCCTCGGTTATGCCGGCCTCTTGCCATTCGCAGCCAGCGTAGCGGGCGTCTGGGCTCTGCGTGATTATCCGCGCGCACTGTCGCAACAGGGCTTTATCGTCTACTCCCTGGCTATTCTCTGCTTTATTGCGGGCTCACTGTGGGGCACAGCGCGCGATCGTGCGGGTGGAGACAAAGCGCTGCGCCTGCTGGTCAGTAATGGCGTCGTTCTATTCGCCGTATGCAGCGTGCTGACAGCCCAGGCCGTGATAGCCGCAGGCCTGCTTGCGCTGGCTCATCTGGCAACGCTCTGGTACGAACGTGGCAGCAGCGCAGCGCAGCGCGCGGCTGGTACTCGCGGATGCGGGCGCGACTCACGCTGCTTGTGGTGGCGCTGCATATTGCCTACATTGCGGGTTTGATTGTACGAGGCAGTGCCTGAGAAACGGGTAGCTGCCCACACAAGCCTCTCACACTCAACAATGGAGAACATCACATGCGTGCAGTAGCCGTTGCCAAACCCGGTGGCCTGGATAATCTCAAGTTGGTCGAGCGCGATACGCGCCCACCCGGCTACGGCGAGATACAAGTACAGGTACGTGCCAGTTCGCTGAATTTTCACGACTATGTGGTGGCTCTGGGAATGTTGCCCACAGACGACGGCAGAACTCCCATGTCAGACGGCGCCGGCGTCGTAACCGCCGTCGGTGAGGGCGTTGCCGAATTTGCCGTGGGCGATGATGTGTTGAGCTGCTTTTTCCCCGCCTGGCATGACGGCCGTCCGGATTTGCGCAAAGTCACTGGCGTTCCCGGCGACCACGTCGACGGTTTTGCCGCAGAGACGGTCACTATGTCGGCGCAGGGCTTCACACGCATGCCGAAGGGACTGGACTACCGGGAAGCGGCAACGCTCACCTGCGCAGGCCTCACAGCCTGGCGTGCCCTCATGGTAGAAACACAGTTGCGCCCCGGGGACTGGGTGCTGGTGCAGGGCAGTGGCGGCGTATCGGTGTTTGCGCTGCAGTTCGCCCGTCAGATGGGGTGTCGGGTCATCGCCACGTCCTCTTCGAATGCCAAGCTGGCGCGCCTGGGGGAACTGGGAGCCGAGCATTTGATCAACTACCGCGATGTGCCTGCCTGGGGGAAGCGCGTCCAGGACATCACCGATGGTCGCGGCGTGGACCTGGTGGTTGAAGTGGGTGGCCCCGGCACACTGCCGCAGTCTGTGAAAGCCGCCGCGTTTGACGGTTGTATCAGCATGATCGGCGTGCTGACAGGTCTTGCCGGTGAGGTGCCAACAGCCGAACTGTTCCAGAAAAATGCGCGTATCAGCGGCATTACCGTCGGCAGCAGGGCGCAGCAACTTGACATGCTGGCAGCGGTAGAGGCGGGCGGCATCAAACCGGTTATCGACAGCAGCTACCCGCTGGAACAGCTGGCTGATGCGTTCCGCCACCAGGAGTCCCAGCAACATTTCGGCAAGATCTGTCTGGATATTGGCGGCTAAGCCTGCTATGCATGCAGTAGTTTTTACGCTAGCGCGCCGTTCATTCTCAGCGGTGACAGAGGTGAGCCGCACTCCCTTCGCGTGGCGACCACGTCCCGAACGTGGCCTCGGCGTTCAACCCCACGGGGGTGGAGTTTGTCAACAAAAAACCTTACCATAGTCGAAAAAGTTAGCAAGGGATGGTGCGTTTGACGCTAGCTGCCAAAACATCAAAAGTCGACATTAGTGGGTGGGGATTATGAGTAAAAAGTATATTCGTGGTGGGCTGTCGGGAGTCGTCTGCAGACTGTTTGCACCGGCCATTCTTGTGGCAATGTTGCCGGGCACCGCATTCGCTCAGGAAATCATGTTTTGTGGCAGCACGTCGCGGAGTGGGTCGGCCCTGTATGGCGCCGCGGGCCCGTATACCGAAGTTGATAGCTGTACCCCAACGGCATCCACTCAGGCGCTGTTAGTAAGTCGCAACGGTTCGGTTGCCGGCAATGGTGCTGACTGGCTTGCCTATCTCAATGGCGGTGGGGTAATAATTACCGAGTGGAGGAACAGCTATGCGGTCTATAACGAAATCTACGGGACCGCGTACCCAGACGGCAATTTCTATGGCAATTGCGCGGACAACGCAATGCCACAGGTCAAGGTAAACCCATCGCATCCGTTCTGGCAAGCCAACCCCATCAATGTGACCCCGTCGGGGCAGGCCAGTTGCGGTTCTGACATGTCGGCGCTGACGTCAGGGGAGGCTGCTGTGACGGTGCTGGGTGAGAGCTTGGATGGCGCCGATATGTTTGCAGTTCGTCCGCAGGGCGACGGTGTGCTGTTTCTGCTAGAGGCGGATTGGCAGGATAACGAAGCCAGCTTTACTGCGGATTCCGAGCTCTTCATGGCGGCCTTGATTGAGGGGGGGGCTTTTGCGTCACCTGCCCCTCCCGCTACACCTGTCGCTGTTCCGACCATGGCGACCTGGGCATTGGCCCTGCTCTCAGGGCTCCTGGCTTTGGTCGGGCTGCGTCGAGTGCGGCGCGAGCATTGAGGGCGTAACCCCTGTGGATGGTCAAAACGTCTACAGGGCCGGTCCACTCCAGCACAGGCCTCGTAATGTAAGTTGATGTTGAATCGCTGATTCGACACGACTTGAACTTGCGAGGCTTTACTATGCAATTAATCTCCAAACTCATGTCTCTGGCCGCCCTGGGTGGTCTGTTGCTGGCGTCTTCAGTTGCGACCGCTGACGGTCACGCGCACCCAGAGGAAATGGCCAAGCCGACGATTGTAGAAATCGCGGTGGGTAATCCTGACTTTTCGACCCTGGTTGCTGCGCTTGAGGCCGCAGGCCTGGTCGAAGCGCTGTCTGATAAGGGCCCCTTCACGGTGTTTGCTCCCACCAATGCAGCGTTCGACGCGCTGCCTGCAGGCACCTTGGATGACCTGCTCAAGCCGGAAAACAAGGAGACCCTGACTGCCGTGCTTACATACCATGTGGTGCCGGGGAAGGTGATGGCCGCCGACGTTGTGGCCTTGACCGAGGCGACCAGCCTGCAGGGTGACACGATAACGGTAACGGCTTCGGATGCAGGCGTTAAGGTTGACGCCGCGAACGTCACGGCGACTGACCTTGAGGCCGCCAACGGCGTGATCCACGTTATTGATGCGGTTATCCTGCCCAACAGCTGAAACGCGTTTCCCCCGGTGGCCTTGCATGGGACACCGGGTTTCTCCGCTACTTTCGGTCACGCCGTATCGCTCGCTGTCTTCAGATTTACTGATTCGGGACAAGGCCGGAGGTGCCATCGGTGCAGGCCTGCTGATATACTCGCAGCCCGCAGCGCCCCCGTAGCTCAGTTGAATAGAGCGACCCCCTCCTAAGGGGTAGGTCCCAGGTTTGAGTCCTGGCGGGGGCACCAAATAGCCATATAAATCAATGGGTTAAAGAGTTTTAATTTTTATACCTACATAAATGCCTACATAGAAATTCGCTTGCCTGAACTCCGCACCAGTCAATAATCGAGTCCCAGGGTGCCTTGATCCAGCAGACCCTGGGTCTGGGTCCACGGCGCTAAATCCCTCTCGAATGGCGATAACTTAACCGCAGTAGACTGGTTACAGTGTAACCACAAACCCCGACCGGCGGTGACGGGGTTTCCCCTTGCATCGGCCGCAACCCCATGCATTATTGACCCAGAGATCACCCGAGTACCAGGCCCGCCATCGTCACTAGCGAGCGTAGCGGGGTAGTGACGATGGCCCCGAGCCCAGAAAGTACGCCGTCGCCAGGCCGATTTTCGGCAGGACGCGCACGTGACGTGTTCGTAGACTGCCTACCGTAGACCGAATTACCCGTGGCCACTGCGGCTCAGTGGCACAGAGGGGGCCCGCCCTCGACCATCCGGTCACAACGGGCCCGTGCGTCCAGGACTGCTTACGGCGCACCGACCTCAGGGTCGGCAGTCCATTCTCTACATCGCGACCGTCGTCGCTCAACTCAAAGGAGGTGCTTATACCACTACCATTGTCACTCGGCCCCCTGGGGCCACGCGTGTATACACAACAGGAATCTCCCCCAGGAGATCAGTTGTGTAGCCTGTTTACAGGTGCTTTCAGGTCGTAAGGGAGTGGTGTCCCGTGATCCTTGCCGGTTTCCGGATGCGGTGGGTTAGTCCCCCCGCCTGATCAGAAACACTAACCGAGACAGGTAAAACACCGTGAGAGACCTGAACTACCAACTCAAACAGCTCTGCCCTCGCGCCATCGAGGGTTAAGCGCAGGTGCGGTGGTCAGAAGCGCGTCCACACACCCGATGTTTGTTTGTGGTGAGCCGCTGTGGTATCACAGAATCTCAGACGTCTGATCCAGAGCGCGCAAAGATTAATAAAGACATCTTCAAACACATTCGCAGACTCCGTCACCTTCCAGGGGCTGTCCTTGTTTGCTGGTCGCTGCAGAGTCCGGCGACATATGCTACCGGGTCGCTGCAGGGCTGCGAACGTAGCGAAGTCCCAGGTGCGGTCCACTACGACTCGGCTTACTTCCGTGAGAGATGGGAGTCGAATCAGTGGTTATTGGTTTACCCGGCGCCAGAAGGTGAGGTGTCGGCATCCCCTTCGGGGCTGCTCCCGAGGGAGGATCTGGATCGTCTCGCCGCTGACCCGGGCGCTGCCGGAACGCGGCTGATGGAAACGCTGGAGCGGCATCTGTGTCGTCCCCCGCCTGAGCGCTACACCCTGGACTGGTATACATTTCTGCAGTCCAATCTCGGGGGTAGCGGCGCCGCCTGGCTGACCTTGGCAGCGGGCCAGTTCATCGACGGCGTGCGAGCGTCTAACAAGAGCTGCAACTTCCACTTCGACCGGGAAGGCGAGCTGGTGGGCATCTATTGCCAACTGCTGGCCGCGAAGGATGTCGCCCTGCCTGCGGCAGATTGGCCCGACGAGGCGGATGTGATTCGCGTCGCTGAAGCTGCCTACCTTGCGGACTTACGCAACCTGCCCGGTCCCGGCCAGAAGGTTGAATCCATCGAGCGAGTCTACCGGGGGTCAATCCCGACCCTGATTGCCAGGCATGCCGGTTGCGGTGAGACCGCGGTCAATGCCCGCACACTGGAGGCGCAGTACGGCTGTGATGACTACAGTTGGCCGGAGCGTCCGTACCACGGTATAGCCGAGGGCGAGAGTGTCATACAGCTGCATGACTTGCCGCCGTACTTCGAGGACGGTGTGTTCGCGTTGGATTCCAGTGGAGGCTTTCTGTTGTCCGGCACTGTCCGGCGTTCCTGGACGGATCACGGTGAACCGATGTTTGAGGTAAAGCATTATCTGCTTGCCTTTGACAGTGAGGGAGGGCTGCGCTGGCAGCGCCAGCTTGCCTATCCCGACGCGGTGACTGACATCGTTGCCGACGACGATTTCCTCCTCCTGTGGCAACAGGTGCGTGACCCGGAGGGAAGCGGCCGCGCGGTGTCGCACAAACTGTCTCTGCGTGACGGGGAACCCCTTGAGCCCGAACGGGGGTTCGAGGTGACCGCCTTCCGTGGAATCCTGCCGGACGAGACGGGTCAGCGACTCTATACGGTGCACGAGGCCGATGGGCAGTGGCAGATATGGTCCCGGAACCGGGACGGTGAAATCCTGTGGCGGGCAGATTTGCCGGGGGCCGTCGCGGACAGTGGTCTGTCACTGGTCAATGGGGGCGGCTTGGCGGTGCTGTCCCGGCCCGACGGGGACGACCCCAGGCGTTACGAGGTGCGTCGTCTCGATCGCGACGGCCAGCTGCTGCACCGGGTCGATATTGCGTCAGCTTCAGCGTCAGCGGATCGGTTCGATGCCAGCCTGCTTGGTGTGGGAGAAGATCGTGTATTGCTGTTTGCGCATTCAGAGGGGGATGATCGCCGGGGTATCAATGAGCTGCTTGTTTTCGCCACCGCGGACGGAGGCTTGCTGCGGCGGCACTTGCTGCCAGAGCATCGGCCTCCAGAATGGCTGCCTGATGGGAGGTTCCTCCATTTCGGTGGTGAAGGTGGCTGGGCACTGCTGGCTGAAGCCGGTGCGGATGTCCCCTGGCGCCGCCACTTCGGTTTCGGCGTGCGATCACAGCGCATCACCCACGCTGCAGTCGCAGGCAATGGCAAGCTGGCGTTGCTGGTGAACCTGGAGTACCAGCGCAGCTCATCGCAGACTCCGGATCGCAGAGCTATCCTGCAACTCGACATGGCTACCATGGGAACACCGGCACGCCCTGCGAATTGCCCTGTTGTAACGTACGATACGCTGCGCAACCTCGAGCTGGCCTTGTGGCGCGACTTCCACCTGCATCCTGCCCCCAAGCTGATGGATTATCTCCCCGACCCGGACTGTATTGACGTCGACCGGGTGAAGTACCGGGACTTCATGCAGGACCTGCATGATGACCTGACCCGGCGGGGCTATCGGGCGCCGGGTTTCTTCGTCCACCTTACGGTGGAGTCGGGACAGTCTGGCCTGCGATTCCTGGGCGGCTACGGGGGCAGCTCCGGTGAGGCGGGCGGCTATCAGCTGCGCGCGCACTTCAGCGACGCTGCCCGGCTGGGAGGCTACCTGCAGGACACGCTGGAGCCCCACGCCCGGGTCATCGCGCGATTGCAGGATGATTTTCGGGTACATACCGGGGCCGCGTTGAAGCCATCATATCCTGTGGACAATGGGTTTCCGGATCTGGACAGCATTGCTGCGAACATGAAGCGGGTAGTGGACATGGCGCGCACTGTTCCGTATTCCGACTTTCCTGATTTTGGCGGGTTTGGTGGGTTTGAAGAATCGATCCCGCCAGTGTTGCTGCTGAATGATCACGAACTTGTCCCGCTGAGCTACCGGGGCCCGCGTGGTGATGCTCCCATGGCGCTTGCAGAATCCGGCGTCGAGGAGCTGAAAAGCCTGATCTGGACGCAGTATCAGAAATATTGGGCAGGGGATTCAGCGGCTTGCGGGCAGGAGCACAGTCGAGAAGACAGCCCCGACGAGCGCCTGAGCGCGGCGCTGTACTGCGACGATCCCGATCGGATCCGGCAGGCACTGTCGGAGGGGGCCAACCCCCGATCGAGTGCCGACTACACTGGCCGCCCAATTCTGCACCTCGCCGCCCTGGTCAGTCCCGCCGGGCTGCAGATCCTGATTGATGCCGGCGCTGACCTCCTTATTCGCGACAACCGTGGCAACACCGCCCTGCACTCCGCCGCGCGGCAGGGAGCGAGAACTGCGCTGGCGCGATTATCCGCGGATGCAAGGCTGGCCAACGCGAGTGCGTATGACGACGCAACACCGCTGCACCGGGCGGTGTTTGCACCGGGATTCCCCGCGCCATCGCTGGCGCCCCTGGTGCAGGCGCAAGAGGACATCAATGCGCGCAACATCGATGGCGAAACTGCCCTGCATCTTGCGGTGCATTCGCCGGAGATCGTGGCCCTGCTACTGGAAGCCGGTGCTGAACCGAATGTGCGGGATGAGCGGGGTGCGACACCACTGCATCGCGCCGCGGCGGTCTGGCTGGGGGAGAACAGTGTGAGCCTGCTGCTGGCAGCGGGCGCTGACCCGGGCTTACGTGATGAAGATGGCAATACCGCACGGATGATCGCAGAGCAGCGTCGATTGCCGGCCAACGTCGGAGTGTTGAAAGGGAGGGGGGCACCTTGAAGACCAGTGCTGTCTTGCTGGGTATTTTCCTGCTGCTCGAGCCGCTGCTTATTTATGCCAGTTCCGGGCCAGGTATCGGCCTCCCACCACGGTACCTACAGCCAGGTTCGATGACGTTTCGCTTGCCCTATGACCTGGCATTCAATGGTGGATGCCTCATTGACCTGGCGCCCCAGCAGGTACTGCTGGAGTTCGATGTGGACCGGGATGGGCGGGTGTTATCCGTGCAGACACGAGGTTCGGCACCAGCCCACGAAGCCCTGAACGCACTGCTGCAGGCCGCCCGAGATTTCCGGTTTCCAAAGAAGTTTGTTGAGTGGGAAGCGCTTCCCTACAGCACCGTAGTGGCCTTGCCCTTGCCCAGTCGCGGCTGTTGGCGCCCGCCATTGCACGAGGATGAACAACGGGGTAGTCGCGGCAAGGATACTCTTTCATGAGTTGGTGAAGAGATGCTCGGCTCCTCGTTGACGATCACGGCTGAACCGTTAGTTTTACTCCTAAACCATGCAGGACTTTTACAATCGTCTCGTAGCGAGGCTTGGCGCCCGGGGTCAAAGCCTTGTATAAACTCTCGCGGCCCAGACCAGTGCTGTTGGCAATCGCGGTCATGCCACGAGCTTTTGCGACGTCGGAAACAGCCGCAAGAAATACGTCTGGATTTTCGTCTTCCATGGCAGCGGAAAGATACTCTGCAATCATTTCTTCGCTACCCAGATAGTCTGCAGCGTCAAATCGTTTAAGACCACTCATCTAAGATATCCTCGTACTTCCTGGCCAGTGACTTTGCCCGCTCAATGTCCTTCTTCTGGGAGTTCTTTGTGCCACCGCATAGGACCAACAGCAGGACCTTTCCCTTTTGTTTGAAGTAAATTCTGTACCCGGGACCGTAGTGAATTCGAAACCTCGCTCAGTCTCTCCCCGATAGGCTCTACATCTCCAAGGTTTCCAAACTCTGCGGATCGGATCCGGGCAATAATCTTTGCCTTGGCCCTCAGATCCTTGAGCTTGGCAAGCCAGTCATCGAATTCTTCTGTCCGTTGAATGAAATACATGGGGCAATCGTATCCGTTGGGATACGCTAGCGCAAGCGGAATTCCTGGGCTCCGGACATGCCAAAACTGTAGCACCGGTACCGCCCGTGGTTTCTTGCAGGCTTCTCTGATGGAGCAGCCTTGTGGAGCTGCACCCGCTGCGGACGCTATGGATCGACGTTCATCACTCTGCGTTCCCGATTCTGATCACCTTACCCCGCGCCGGCAGCCCCTCCCGGCAAAACCGCTCCCAGTCCTGCATCAGCAGGCGGCGCTTATCAAGTAACTCCGAACGCGCGTACGCGGCTCGGGTGCTGTCGCTGTTCACGTGGGCCAGGGCCAGTTCGCAGACTTCGTCGCGGTAGTTTGTATGCTCCTGCGCCCAGGTGCGGAAGGTGGCGCGGAAACCGTGGACAGTTACGTCATGCCCAAGCTGCTTGGGTACCTTGCTGACGCTCACATCTGACAGCGGGCCGCCTTTTGTATTGTGAAATAGATATTCGCTGTCCCTGGACAAGGATTCCAGCAGAGACACTGCGCTGGTGCATAACGGCACCTTGTGAGCCCTGCCGCCCTTCATGCGCTCTGCCGGGATAGTCCAAACCTTTGCGTGAAGATCCACCTCGTTCCAAGTCGCACCGCGCACTTCCCCGGATCGGGCGGCAGTCAGAATACAGAACTGTAGCGCCTTCGCACTCATGTACTTTTGTTCGGTGAGTCGTTGCATAAATGCGGGCATATCCGCCAGCGACAGTGCCTTGTAATGCCTCACGGTCGATACCTTGCCAGGATTGGGCAGCGATAGTGAGAGATTGCCCGCCCACCGGGCTGGATTGTCGCCGGTTCGCAGGCCCTCGGCGGCAGCCAGATCAAGGATTCGCTCCACGCTGGCCCTCAGTCTGGTCGCCGTCTCGGTCTTTTCCTGCCAGATCGGCTCCAGCATGCGTACTATGTTTGCGCGCTGAATCTCGCTCACTATCATGTGGCCAATAAAGGGGTAGGCATAGCTCGCAAGCTGATTGGTCAGCTTTTGGGTTTGCTTGGCGGTTTTGAACTCCCTGCTCTTCTTGGCGATATATCGGGTCGCGACTTGCTTGAAGGTCAAATCCTTTGCCTGAGCGAGTATCAGCGCTGATCTGGTAGCACGTTTTTCGGCCAGTGGGTCAATGCCCTGGCTGATCAGTTCCGCGTAGGCACGGGCCTTGTCCCGAGCCATTGCCAGAGTCACGTCTGGGTAGCCACCCAACCCCATCTCCTGGCGGCGACTGCCCACCGTCTTCTTGAGAATCCATGAGGCGGCCAGGGTAGGAGACACACTCAAGTGCAGCCCGGCCACGCCGCCGACGGCGTGAAAGCCTGGCGTCAGTGCCTTTCGCTTCAGCTGCAGGGGTGACAGTTCCGGGACCCGTTTTGGCATACCTACGTCTATACCTACATTAAGCATGTGATCTGATGCTACAGCGTACACCGGGTTGGCACAAGAAAAGAAGAAAAAGGTCTATAAAAATAGGGTTGAATGCGATTCAATGTCACGGAATGCTACTGCCCAATGGGCGCTGGCGGGGGCACCAAATGCACGTCGTCCACCGCCAGCCCCTTGCAAATCCCGCGCTGGCGTATCACTCTCTGCACCGTGAGATTCTGCCGCGCAGCCGCGCGGTGGCAGGTTGTTTAGAGAGGGTTACCCGATTGCGGTGGCGGTGTATCGCGGGTGTTCTCGCACTCCAGTTCTTAGCAGTCAATGCAGTAGCCGTGCAGGCATCCGAGCTGCCGGTAGACCGTGAGCGCTACAGCGATGCGGTGGTTGCCATCGACCGTGGGCGCTGGACGGAGTATCAGCAATTACGCCCGGCACTCGATGAGTATCCGCTGGCGATGTATCTGGACTACTTTGAGCTCAGCCGCAAACCCAGTGCCGTGCGCCCGGGTGACGCGCAGCTGTTTCTGCAACGCAGCGCCGGCACCCCCTTGCCCAATCGCTTTCTGGCGGTATACCTGCAGCGTGCGGGGCAGGAGCAGCGCTGGCGAGATTTTCTTGCCGTGATGCCGACAGAGCCCAACAGCATTGAACTCAAGTGCTATTACTTCCGCGCCAGGCTGGCAGCGTCCGATCCGCTGGCAGCCTGGGAGGGTGCAGAGCGCCTCTGGGTGCACGGCGAGTCGCGCCCCAAGGCCTGCGATCCGCTTTTTGCTGCCTGGCAGAAAGCCGGGGAGCTTGATGATGAGGCCGTGTGGGCGCGGTTGCTGAAAGCGTTCGACGCAAGGCAGCGTAGCCTGATGAACTATGTGGCACGCCAGGGCAGTGCCGACCTGCAACCCTGGGCCGAGCGCTTGCTCCAGGCCTATGTGCAGCCGCATCAGATGCAAAAGCGCCTGCAGCCAGGTGATGACCCGAAGGTGGCTGACATCGTGGCCCATGGCACGGCCTATTTCGCGCGTTACAAGCCTGAGGCGGCACTGGTCCAGTGGCAGTATTTTCAGCAGCGCATGGTGTTTACTGCCGCGCAGCAAGCACAGGCGGAGCGGGAGCTGGCGCTGCGCAGCCTGTTTGCTCGCTCTGATGTCAATCTGGCATGGGTGGAAGAGGCCCTGGCCCGCCTGGGTGATGACCTGCTGGTGGAGGTCAGGCTGCGCTGGGCGCTGGAGGAGCAGGACTGGTCAGCGCTGGCGGCAAACCTGCAGAAGCTGTCGGTGGAGGGCAGGGCGGCGCCGGCATGGCGTTACTGGCGCGCCGTACTCTATGAGCGCGACGGCGAAACCGCGCTGGCACAGGCGCTGTTTCGCGAAGTGGCTGGCGAGCGCGACTACTATGGCTTTCTCGCTGCAGACCGGCTGGGGTTGCCCTACCAGTTCAATCCGCAGGTGGTTACCGTGGCCGCCGAGCGCGCGGGCCCGTTGCGCGAGTTGCCGGTCGTGCAGCGGATTCAGGAACTCTACCACCATGACGAGGAGAACCTCGCACATTCGGAGTGGTACCAGGCGTTACAGCTCACTACGCCGGAGGAGCAGGTTGAACTGGCAGCGCTGGCAGCGGACCTGGGTTGGCACCGCATGGCGATTGATGCGGCAAACCGTGGCCAGGCCTGGGATGCACTGGACTTGCGATTTCCATTACCCTACCGCGACACCTTCACCCGCCTGGCAGCGCAGCGCGGCCTGCAGAAAACCGAGCTGATGGCCATTGCGCGCCGCGAGAGCGCCTTTTACGCCGGCGCCCGCTCTCCGGTTGGTGCCCGTGGGCTGATGCAGGTGATGCCCGCTACGGGGCGCGAGGTGGCCGCGAGCCTCGGTACCCCGCATTCGGACAGCGCGCTCTACGATGTGGAGCACAACGTACTGTTGGGCAGTGCCTACTATCGTCAGTTGCTCGACCGCTATGACAGCAATCGCGTCCTGGCGCTCGCCGCGTACAACGCCGGCCCCCATCGTGTCACCCGCTGGCTGAACGCAGCCGATGCCACAGTCCCGGTGGATGTGTGGATAGAAACCATTCCCTTTCGTGAAACACGCAACTACGTGCAGGCGGTGCTGGCGTACAACGTGGTATTCCAGTACCAGCTGGGTGAGTCCGGCAGCTTGCTCACTGAGCGCGAACGCCAGTTGGCGTACTGAGCGCACGTGGCAGCGCCCGCCAGTCAACTGAGTTTTGTCATACCGGTACTCAATGAGGCGCCACGCATCGCGGGCCTGCTGGAGGATCTGCAAGCCCGCTTTCCGGGCGCGGAGCGCATTGTCGTGGACGGCGGCAGCGGTGACGATACTGTGGCCCACGCGCTACCGGGTGCAACGAGTGTACTGGTGGCTGAGTCGGGGAGGGCCCTGCAGATGAACCTCGGGGCGCGCTCGGCACAGGGCGAGTACCTGCTGTTTTTGCATGCGGATACTACCCCCCTGTTTGACGCCAGAAGCTTGCGCGCCGCGCTGGAGCTCCGCCCCGCCTGGGGCTATTTCAGGCTGCGCCTCGATGGCAGGGCCGCGGTATTTCGGTTGATCGAACGTGCGATCAGCTGGCGCTCCAGTGCTTCCGGCATTGGCACCGGCGACCAGTTGTTGTTTGTGCGTCGGGACCTCTTTGCAGCGGCAGGCGGGTTCGCGGCGATTCCGCTCATGGAAGATATCGAGTTGTGCGTGCGCCTGCGGCGGCAGCAGCGGCCTCTCCTGCCACGTGGCTTGCGGGTGCACACCTCCAGCCGCCGATGGGAGAAGAGAGGGGTGGTGCGCACGGTGGTGGAAATGTGGTGCCTGCGTCTGGCGTACGCGCTGGGTGTCAGTCCGGCGCGCCTCTGGCGGTACTACTACGGTGTGCCCCGATGAGTGTGCTGTTACAGCAGTTTGCCCGTGCCCCGGTGCCGGGCCGGGTGAAAACCCGCATGCAACCCGCGTTGAGCCCCAGTGAGGCCTGCGCGCTGCACGAGCAACTGGTGCTGTGGACCACGCGTAGCTTGCTGCAGGCGCAGCTGGGCGCAGTTGAGCTGTGGACTGCCGGCGGCGTCGATCACGCGCTGTTTCAGCAGTGCCTGAGCGAGGGCGTCAGCCGGCTCTGTGCGCAGCAGGGCGTCGATCTGGGTGAGCGCATGCAACACGCCCTGACCGCGGGGCTGGAGAAGGCTGGCAGGGCGGTCCTGGTGGGTAGCGACTGCCCGTGGATCAACAGCGCGTATCTGTCGCTCGCTGTACAGGCGCTGGAGCGTGATGACATCGTTCTGGGGCCTGCGCTGGACGGGGGCTTTGTGCTGATTGCTGTCCGCTGCGCGCTGCGTCGCGCGCTATTTGATGGCGTGAACTGGGGCACGGACACGGTGCTGGAAGAGACACTGGCACGGGCGGCAGAAGCGGGCTACAGCACAGCGTTACTGCCTCCTCTGCAGGATATTGATCGCCCCGATGACCTCGCCGCCTGGCGTGCGCTGCGGGCAGCTGCGTCGGGTTCAGGCGGTGGCGGTGGCAGCGGCGCGCTGGGGTTCTTCGGAACTGACCCGTGAGCGTTGGTACAACAGCCAGGCAACGGCGGTGCAGTAGCCCAGGTTGGTTTGCAGTTCACCGTCCGGGTCGCTGAGAAAGGCGCGCTGACTGGCAAGTCCCCGGACACGGCTGGCCAGCTCCGGGCGGTAGGCCAGGTAGCGGTCCCAGATGTCCCGGTGTTGGGCGGTGGTGATGTGATAGAGCCCCAGCCCGCTGCTGCGCGCTGAGAACAGGCCCAGCTCGGGCGCTTCGATGGCGGCCTGCAGCAGGAAGTCTTCACAGGTTTCGGTCCATACCCCCAGGTACTTCAATGTGGGCCGGATGACCTGGTCTCTCAGGTGTTCTGCGGTTACGTACATGGCCTGTATCCTCTCGGGAAGCCGATTGAATTCATTACCGCCGTTTCGTACTCCACTTTCCTTACGGTGCCTTTATTGTTGTTGCGGCCGGGCGACCTTTGCCCGGGTCGCCCGCGCCGTGATGGCACCTGCAGGTATTTTTAGCATACGAATTCAATAAAGCCAATAAAAATAACAGGTTGCGTGTAATTATTTACTAAGTACGTGCGGAAGGGTGTGTAACTGCTAAAAATGGGGGTGTCAAGGCAGCACTTTACTTCGCCGAAAATCTTCCAAATGTGGGTAAAAAATATTAAATGTGATTAAAAGGTTCGTTCATCCGCCTGCTATCTTCACTGTGAATCCGCGTTTCTCCAGCTCGGCTTTCAACAGCTCCCGCTGATCGCCCTGAATCTCCACGGCATCGTCTTTCACCGCACCACCCACGCCACACTTCTGTTTCAGGGCCTTGGCCAGCGACTTCAGCTCGTCGCCCTGCAACGGCAAGCCCCGGATCAGGGTAACGGCTTTGCCGCCACGGCCCTTGGTTTCGCGGTGCAGGCGCACGATGCCATCGCCCAGGCCGGCGGGTTTCGCCTTGCCGCAGACACAGCTCGCCTCAGGGCGCTGGCACTGCGGGCACAGGCGCCCGCCATCGGTGGAGTACACGAGACGGGAGTTTGTGGGGGTGCGTCGCGGCATGGTCAATTCCTTGTTGAGTGGCGCCCGGCAGTATATTAGCCTCCGCGCTGCAATTGAAATGTGCCGCGAGGGAAGACAGTGAAGAAGAAGGAATTGCTGCAGATGCTGGAGGACCTGCAGAGTCAGGTGGCGTTTCAGGAAGACACGGTGCAGGGGCTGCAGGCGGCGCTGAGTAGCCAGCAGCAGGACCTGCTGGTCCTGCAGCGGCAGATGCAGCTGCTGAAGGAGCGTCAGGACGAGCAGGCCGCGGCACTCGATGATGCCCGGCCCCGGGGCCCCGAGGCGCCGCCTCCACATTATTGATCGTCAGTCCGCAACGCTGCATCGGCTGCAGTGCGCGGGGGCCCGGCTGGCAACTTGCCTCGCGCAGGCAAATCGCCCACACTTTGGCGCTTTTTGACTGTTCGCATAAATTAACAGGTACACACGATGTCCGACGATTCTGCCCGTAAAGACACTCCCGAACAGGCCGAGTTTCGCGCCTACTGCCGCGATTGGCTGGAAAGCAACAAGCCCGGGGAGCCACCGGTGCGGCTGCCACAAACACCACTCGAAATAATGACCCAGGAGCAACTGAGCTACCTGCAGACCTGGCAGAAGGCAGCCTACGATGCCGGCCTTATCGGTTGCGATTATCCGCAGGCGGTCGGCGGTGGTGGTCGCAAGGATTGCCAGCGCGTCGCGAATGAGGAGATGCTGGCAGCTCGCACGCCCTTCCTGCCCAACGTGATCGGTCTCGGCATGGCGGCCCCCACCGTGTTCTACCACGCCCGGGAAGAGGTCAAGGCCGAGTTGCTGCCGCGCCTGTTTTCAGGGGAGGAGATCTGGTGCCAGGGTTTCAGTGAACCTGGTGCAGGCTCCGACCTGGCCAGTGTGCAAACCTTTGCAGAACCACGCGGCGACAAATGGGTGATCAATGGTCACAAGGTGTGGACCTCGCTGGCGCATTTTGCCGAGTGGATGATTATCCTGCTGCGCACGGACAAATCCCACAAATACGACGGACTGTCCTATTTTGTGGTACCGATACGTGCCGCCCTGGGCAAGGGTGTGACCGTGCGGCCGCTGATCAAGATCACCGGTGAGACCGGCTTCAACGAAGTCATCTTCGACAACCTGGAAGTGGACGACCGTTATCGCCTGGATGAATTGGGCAAGGGATGGCAGGTGGCTATGACCACGCTGTTGCACGAGCGCGGCGCGGGGGAGTTGCAGGGGCCACGCTCCGGCGGCATGAAAAACCGCTCCAGCCACAACATTACCACCTCGGCCGTTATCGACCTCGCGAGGAACACCACGCGAGGTGCCGGCACTGCCGCCGATGATGCGTTGCTGCGCGACAAACTGATGCGCCAGCTGATTCGCGAGGAGGGCTTGAAGCAGAACCAACGCCGCTCGCGGGTACAGGCACTGCTGGACCACCCCATGCGACTGCCGCTGCAAAACAAACTGCTGGCTAGTGAAATCGCCCAATCCATCGCCGCATTGGCCGTGGAAGTGGAGGGCATGGCGTCCTCGCTCTACATGGGTGACAGCAACGCGCCGGCTGGCGGGCAGTGGCCCTTGTCGTATATGAACTCCTACGGCATGACGATTGCGGCGGGCACCAGTGAGGTGCAGCGCAATATTCTTGGCGAGCGTGTGCTCGGCCTGCCGAAGTCGAAATGAATTGAAGCCGAAGAAAGGAAGACAGTACATGACACAACCCAAGAATTACGGCTTCGGCGAAGAGGCTGCACTGCTCAAGGAGTCGGCCCGCAAGTTTTTCCGCGAGCATTTCACCACCGATAAACTGCACGCACTGGTGGCCAGTGACCCAACGCCCGAGCGGGCGCCCCAGTGCCAGTGGGATGAAACCCTCTGGCGCCAGCTGGTCGAGCTGGGCTGGACCATGCTGGCGGTGCCGGAAGAGGCGGGCGGCGTGGGGATGCCCGTGGCGGCTGTCGCCGGGCTGGTGGAGGAGGTGGGCCGGGCGGCTTTTCCCTGCCCGCTGCTGGGCACGCTGAATGCCACTTATGTGCTTGTGGCCTGTAAACAACCGGGTGCAACAGCGCTGGCCGACATTGCCTCTGGTGCAGCAGCCACACTGGCGCTCACCAATCGTCATGGGGCGTGGGATCCGGCGGCCACCGAAGTGGAATACCGTGATGGTGCACTGCACGGCACGGCGTGGTTCGTTCAGGATGCCTTGAAATGTAACAAGCTGCTGGTCTGTGCCAGTACTGCTGCAGGCCACGGCCTGTTTTGGGTGGATGCTGCCGCTGCGGGTGTTACTGTACAGCCCGATGGCATCGTGGATCTCACCCGTGACCAGGCCCACGTCACGTTTGACGGCGCGCAGGGGCTGGAGGTCAGCGGCAACGCACTGGCCGTTCTGCACGAGGCCATGCCCGCCATCTGGACGCTGCTCGCTGCCGACATGGTCGGTGCCGGCGAATGGCAACTGCAAACCACGGTCGAATATGTGAGCACCCGCAAGCAGTTCGACCGTCCGCTGGGCTTCTTCCAGGCGATCAAGCACCCTCTGGTCGAGGTGATGGTGCAGATCGACGAGGCGAAGTCGCTGGTGTACAACGCGGCCTGCGCCTGCGACAGCGAGCCGGAGAAGGCAGCGCAGTATGCCCATATGGCCAAGGCCTCGGCCAGTGATATGGCGGCCTATGCGAGCAGCCGGTCCGTGCAGAGCCACGGGGGTATCGGTTTTACCTGGGAGTGCTATGTGCACCTGTATTTCAAGCGGCAGAAACACTCGCAAATGCTCTGGGGCGATGCCGCCTGGCACCGGGCGCGACTCGCCGATATCGTGATTGGCAGCGCCGCATGATTCACCATCACGTGCAGTTGGAGATTCTGCAATGAGCTGGAAGACCTGGGTCTTATTGGGGCTCACGTTTGCCGTGGGGTTGTTCACGCTGTTCTCCATTGCCACGCGCTTGCCAACGCCACCGGAGCACCAGGTGTTCGTCAACGGCGATGTGCTGACCATGGATGCGGAAAACCGTGTGGTTCAGGCAATGTCGGTGCGTGGCGAGCGCATCGAAGCACTCGGTAGCAACGAGGACATGATGGCACTCGTGGATGACCGGACCGAGGTGATCGATCTCGCCGGGCGCACACTGATGCCCGGCTTCATTGATGCCCACGGCCACTTTCCCGGCTCCGCACTGAACACGGTATCTGTGGACTTGAATAGTCCGCCGATCGGGACGATGGAGAACATGGAGGACTTGCTGGCGGCCCTGCGGGCACGGGCGGCGCAGTTGCCGGCGGGGGAGTGGGTTACCGGCTTCGGCTACGACGACACCCTGCTGGCGGAAGGGCGTCACCCCACCCGTGAAGAGCTGGATGCGGTGGCGCCCGAACATCCGGTGGCGCTCCTGCACATTTCCGGGCACATGGTGGTTGCCAATAGCCGCGCGCTGGAGGCTGTTGGAATAGACGCAGAAACACCCGACCCTGAAGGTGGCGTGATCGGTCGTACGCCCAGCGGCGAGTTGACCGGCTTGCTGGAGGAAACCGCGCGCCTGCCGGTTGCCGAGCGCATGCTGGATCTCGGCGCCATGGATTTCCTGCGCATGGTGAGCGCGGCAGTACGTGAATACGCCGCATATGGCGTCACCACCGCTCAGGCGGGGGGCGTGGCGCCCCAGATGGCCGGTGGTTTCAAGCTTGCCAGTGGCCTCGGACTGATGCCGCTGCGGCTGGTGCTGTTCCCCATGCAGGACGACTACGGGGAGGAGATCGCTGCTGGCACGTTCGATCCGGAGGACCTCGCGGCGCGGCGGATTGATGTCGGCGCGGTTAAAATCGTCGCCGATGGCAGTATCCAGGGCTTTACCGGTTACCTCACTCGGCCCTATCACACACCATTTCACGGTGACGAAGATTACCGCGGCTATGCAGCGGTTCCCCGGGAACGCCTGTTCGAGCAGATCGAGACCCTGCATGCCGCGGGGTTACAGATTGCTGTACATGGCAATGGTGACGCCTCGATTGACGATATCCTGGATGCGTTTGCAGCGGCGCAGGCCGCCCACCCTGTAGATGACCCGCGTCTGATTCTGATTCACGCGCAAATGGCACGCGAGGACCAGATCCAGCGCATGGCTGATCTGGGTGTTACGCCCAGCTTTTTTGCCGCGCACACCTGGTTCTGGGGTGACCGGCACCGGGACATCTTTATCGGCCCCGAGCGCGCCGCGCAGATCAGTCCGGCGGGCTGGGCGCAGGCGGCGGGACTGCGCTTTACCTCGCATATGGATACCCCGGTAACGCCGATGCGCCCGCTGCAGGCGGCCTGGAGCCTCGTCCACAGGCAAACCTACGGCGGTGATGTGCTGGGACCGGAACAACGTGTGGACGTGATGACGGCCCTGCGTGCGGTGACCATTGACGCGGCCTGGCAGGTTTTCCAGGAAGACAATCGCGGTTCGCTGGAGCCCGGCAAGTACGCGGACCTGGTGCTGCTGAATGGCAGCCCGTTGCGCGACGCGATGGGGATGCGCGAGCTGCAAGTGGATACCACCTGGGTGGGCGGGGCGCTGGTTTTCAAGCGGGGATAAACGCGCGGCGTGGACAGTCGCGCCGTGATTCGTTATAAAGCATTGGTGTTAAGTACCTGCTTCGGAAGGTAAAAAAACCAAAGGGATTGGTCCTCACCCATGTACCTCTACAGCGTCGATAGAACACTGACCTTTACATCCGAAGACATGGTGCTGTTCAAGGAATCGCCATTCGCCTGCTGGATGGAGCGCCTGACACTCGAAAACCCCGCGCACGGCGTTGCGCCCGATGCGGGCAGTGCGCCACCCGGCGACAGTGCCCGGCGACAGGATGCAGTCGCCGAACTGCTCGCCAACAAGGGTCGGCACGTCATATTGATCGACTGGGATGCGCCGGAGGCACTGCGGCGCAGCGACACGCTGGCGGCCATGCGCAGCGGCACGGAGTTCATCGTCAACGGCCAGCTCGCCGTGGGGCCGCTGGCAGCATCCAGCCAGTTGTTGATGCGTACCAGCGGCTACTCAGAGCTGGGGAATCACCTGTATATCCCCTGTGACATTCAGGGTAAAACCAACCGGCACGATGCTTTCCGGTTGTGTTTTCTCGCCGACCTGCTCCACAGCGTGCAGGGCGTGCTGCCACCGCAGATGGTGATGTTCCGCCGCGGCGGGCAGGCGCTGCACCTGAAAACCGAAGATCACATCTTTCATTATCGCGCTGTAAAGCAGCACTTCATGGCAGCGCAGCGCGAGTTTCGCAAGCACCGTATGCCGGATCCGGCGCTATCCGTACATTTTGGTCGCTGGAGCGCCTGTGCCAATGACGTTCTGCGTCAGCGTGCCCTGCAGGGTGATGCGCACTGGCAGACGCAGGAGCGGCACGAGCTTGCATTAACACCGCCTGAATGCGACGTGCCACTTGCCCGCGAGCGTATGGTGGAAACCACCGATGCGGCACTGCAGGGGCTGGAGTTTATCGGTAGTGGTGGGGCGTCGATGGCGTTTGCCTCAGGTGGTCGGGCGGCCCGCGCGGGTGATCGTCGACGGCGACCGGTACCGCCGGCGGCGCTGGGTGAGGCGCTGGCGCCACCCGTGGAGACGCAGCAGGTAGAACCGCTGTCGCACCCGCTGGATGCCGCCGGTTTCAGCGTGGCGCGACGTGTTGAAACGCCGCCCCGGCGGCGCGCCCCGTTGCCGCCCGCCGAACCGCCAGGTAACGATGTGGATAGGGAACAGGCGGCGCCGCGCCGCTTCACCCCGGTGCCGTTTTCTGCCAGCCTCAACACCAGCGATAGCTTCGAGGGCTGAATCCGGGCAGCGACTCAGGGGTCGAGCAAAGCCGTGCGGGGGCGAATGAACAGCGCCTCGCAGGTTGCGGTCACTTCGCCATCCAGCAGCATGTCTCCGGTGACCAGTGTCTTGCGGCCGGCAGAGTCCTGCAGGGTTGCGCGCAGGTCCAGATCACGATTCAACGGTGTCGGGCGGTGGTAGCGCACGGTCAGCGAACCGGTCATACCGGGGTTGTCGCCCGCCAGTTGCGCCATACCGAGGAACTGGTCGAAGATAGCCGCGATAAAGCCCCCGTGGATATAGCCGGGCGGCCCCTCGTAGGCATAGCCGCAACGCACGGTCCCGAAAGCCTCGCGCCCCTTGAGCCACATATTGAGTGCCGGCGACAGAGGGTTGCTCCAGCCGCCCAGCGCATTCAGTTCATGATTCACCTCACCGTGCCCGCCGTGTTTGCCATCCTTCAGAAATGCCGCCAGGCCGTAGAGACGTGGCTCGGCCTGCAGCTGGTGAGCCTCGCGTTCGAGACGCTGCGCCAGCGCATTGATGAGGTCAGTGGAGGCATCACTGGTTACCAGGGCTTCGGTGAGTGCACGCAAGGCCTCGGCGGCCCTGCGCTTCGCTTCCCAGTGGGGTGAAAAAGGCGGCGAAACCTCTTCCGAGGCAAAAGGGCTGAAAACCGCCCTGCTGCTTTCACGGCTGTCAAACATGTAGCGAGTCCTGTTCTGTAGTGTGTGCTAGCGCAGGCTGCGAAAGCAGGTGCGTAACTCGTTGACCAGTACGTCAGGTTGCTCCAGCGCGGCGAAGTGCCCGCCTTGCGACAGTTCGTTCCAGTGAATGAGGTTCTGGAAGCGCTGCTCGGCCCAGCGTCGGCTACTGCGGAAAATCTCTTTGGGGAAAATTGAGCACCCGGTGGGCATGGCAATCGGCTGCATGGAAGGATTGTTGAAGCTCTCCCAATACAGCCGTGCCGAACTCGCGCCGGTGTTGTTCAACCAATAGAGCATCACGTTGTCGAGCAGCTCATCGCGGTTGATGACATGTTCAGGATGCTTGATGCCATCGCGCTCGCAGTCTGTCCACGCATGGAATTTCTCCACAACCCAGGCCAATTGGCCGACGGGCGAGTCAGCCAGCCCATAACCGAGGGTCTGCGGGCGGGTGGACTGCTGTTTCGAGTAGCCGGAGTCCCACTGGGCGTAGAAGGTCATCGCTTCCAGTGCCGCCCGCTCATTTGGGGTGAGGTCGTTCATTGTCTCCGGGTCGGGAGTCACAATGGGCATGGTGATGTGGATGCCCGCGCAATGGTCGGTTTCCGTCTGTCCAATACTCTGGGTGATCATGCTGCCCCAGTCGCCCCCCTGCGCGACGTAGCGGCTATAGTCGAGGCGCGCCATCAGCTCGCCCCACATGCGGCCAATGCGCTCCACGGAGGTGCCAGTGCCAGTCGGTTTACCCGAGAAGCCGTAGCCAGGCAGGGAGGGAATTACCACATGGAAGGCATCCGCGGCGCTGCCTCCGTACGCGACCGGGTCTACCAGGGCGTCGATGATATGGCGAAACTCCAGCACCGAACCGGGCCAGCCGTGAGATATGATCAGGGGCAACGCATCGGCATGCGACGAGCGACAGTGGAGGAAGTGGATGTCGATGCCGTCGAGGCGGGTGCGGAACTGGGGCCAGCGGTTCAGCTCCGCCTCACAGCGCCGCCAGTCGTACTCGCGGGCCCAGTAGCCTGCCAGTTCCCGGGTGTAAGCCAGGGGGATACCCTGGCTCCAGTCATCGCAGGTTTCTTTATCCGGCCACCGGGTTGTGCTGAGACGGCGCTGCAAATCCTCCAGATCCGCATCGGAAATATCGACAGTGAATGGCTGGATGGTGGTGTCGGACATGGCAGGACCCTCAGTTGAGCGCACTACCGTAGCCACAGCGCAGTTGCGATGCAAGCGCTACGGGCGTCAATGCGCGCCTGCGGTATACCCGCTTAACCCGCGGTTGCCGCCTGCTTGCGCGCACCGCTGCGTCGCTTCGCCGGGGTTTTGCGTGGCTTGGCCGCTGTGACCGAATCCAGGTAGGGTTGCAGGGCATCGCGTTCCGCAGCATCGCCTTCGGTCTTGCGCAGCAAGTGTGGCGTGCGCGGTTCACGGTCAAGAAACAGCTCCCCGCTTGCCTTGCCCGCTTCAGTGGCGACCGCAAGCCACACGATGGTATCGGCGCCTTCTTCCGGACTGCGCAGGATACGCCGCGTTATGCGATGGAACCCGGGCAGTGCCGATTCCACCCCCGGGGTGTCGGCCCAGCCGGGATGCATGGCATTGACCACAACGCCTTCATCTTCCCAGGCTTCAGCCCACTGCTCGGTGAGGACCATGAGCGCCCGCTTGCAGCGGGCGTAGGCCACACTGCCCGAATAGTTTTCTTCCCGTGCCTGCAGCCAGCGCACTTTCAGGGGCTGCGTGTACATGCCGCCTGACACCACGTTGATCACGCGCGCCTGAGGAGCGGCGAGCAACAGGGGCTTCAGCCCTTCCGTGAGGCGGTAGGGCGAAAGCAGCAGAAGCGCGAAGCTCTGTTCCAGGCCCTCGGGCGTCAAGGTGCGTTCATTGAAGAGGGCGCCTGCATTGTTGACCAGAATATCGATTGGACGTCCGGTACGCAGCAGGCGTTCTACCAGGCGCTCCACTTCCGACATCAGGCTCAAGTCGGCAATTTCCACGGAAATATTGGGGTTGCCCGTTTCGCGCTGCAGTGTATTGACCAGTTCCTGCGCGCGCGATTCGTTGCGTATCACCAGGGTAAGCGCGGCGCCGCGTTCCGCGAGGGATTGTGCTGTGGCGAGGCCCAGCCCGGACGTGGCCCCGGTGATGACCGCGTGCTTGTCGCCCATCCACGCGGACATCGGGTTCCAGTGCCGTTTGCCCAGCGTGTACCCGCGCCGGCTGAAGCGTGCGATGCCGGGCAACACCCAGCGGTCAGCTCGCGCGTTGCCCGCGGAGATGGTCGGTGCAGGGTAATCGTCCTCCAGTGCCGCCTTCAGCCCCTGGACGGATTCAAAGCCCATCTTCTCCATGCCCTTGCGCAGCGCCGCCACGGTAGGCCCCAGCGGCACGTGGAAGCGGAAGGATGCACGGTAATCGATGTGCGTACCGGTGGCGGATGTAGAGAAGTGAATGACGTCGGTGACCTCGAACAGTCGGCAAGTGCCGTGCAGCTCAATCGATTTGTCCTGCTCCAGATGGGTGACGGTATAGAGCAGGTCGACGGACCCGACGGGCATATCACAGGTTACGCGAAACCGGGTCCCCACTTCGACGGCGCCTGCGGACAATTTCTCCGCAGCGCTGGCGGTAGCATCCCATTCCCGGGTGCTGCGAAAGTCTTTCACATAGTCGAACGCCTCGCGCACAGGGCGCGGCACATCGATTTTTTCGTGAAGCTCAATCATGGTGCAAACCTCTGAGAAACGTTAGTCTGTATACGACGCGGTGCCGGCTGCAGATTGCCGCTTGCCAAATCAGTATAGACCTCGCGCGGCGTAGCGTTCTGGCGGGCGGTTAGAGCGGTCGGCGGCAAGCCGCCGGGAATGCTGAGGGAGAGAGAATGAAGGAGAGCCGCCGTATTCTTGCAGCGCTGTACTGTGTGCTGGCGAGCCATGTTGTTCAGGCGCAGTACGATATAGACACCCGATTACCCACCTGTGACACCTTCGCCTGGTCCCAGGCGGTCCGCGACAGCTACCCTGATATGCAGCAGATCTGCCGCGGGATCTACCAGCGCGACGGTGTGCGGTATGCCCAGGCCGAGGTTGAGGTGTTGCGGGTCAGCGGTAATCGCATGACGGTGCGCACAATACATGTCGATGGCAGTCCGGGGCATGAGACCACCGTGCGCGTGGGCCCGCAATGGCGCGCCCAGATCGACGGCAAGTCACTGCGGGCGGGCGAGTTGATTGCCGGGCAGCGCCTGATCGTCTACATTCCGCAGCATCGTTTCGAGTTGACTTCCGAGGCGGGGGACGGGCCTGCGAAGGAATCGACGCCAGCTTCCGGGGATAGCGGCGCGGCGCAATAGCGTTATTCGTCTACCCAGATCTGGCGCAGTGGTTCACCAAAATCATCGTACAGCGTTTTGCGTCGAGGGCGGGGACGATTGGCCGTTTTTGTGGCAGGGCGCTTTTTCTGCAGTGCTTTGCGGCGCTCTTCGATGGCGGCAACCACTTCGGGTATCAGGGTCCGCTCTGCGCGAGGTTCGCTGAAAAGCCGTCGGGTTAGATACAGCGGAGGGGCTAGGGGGTCTTTGCCACTCACGCCGGACGGCACCGATTTCACCTCACCACCCTCCTGCAAAAAGCGCCGGGTCTCGCGGTCGAGGTCGGCGCGCAGGTCGGCTTTGTCGGGTAGCTTTTTTACCATGGGCTGAGCCTGTTGCGTCGCGCGTTGGGCATCCAAAACGGCTGAGTATAACGCCATCCCGCGATTTTCACAGGCCTGCCTCAAGGTGCCGCAGGCCGGGACCGCATCGTCCAGGCGCCCAGCCCCATGCCCGCCAGCACACCGAGCAGGTCGGCCACGAGGTCGCCGAGGCTGGCCGAACGGCCGGGAACCCACAGTTGCAGCGCCTCGGTAGCCACGGCAAACAGTGCCAGTGCGAGTGCGGTGCGCACGGCGTGGGTGCGTCGATCGCCCCAGGCGCGCAGGCTTGTGAGCCCACACAGTCCGAACAGGAGCGCGTGAACGAATTTGTCCGAGCCGCTCACCTGGGGGGCTGGTGTATTCGCGAGGGCCAGCCAGTCAGCGAGTGCTGCGAATGCCGACCCCGGTAACAACAGTAACGCAGCGGTAAGGCTGAGCGTCGCAATGGCCTGCCACTGGGCTGCTCGGTAGCGGCGACCGTGCTGCACGGCAGGATCAGGCATACCCTGGCCGCCGGGCGTCAATCAGCAGGTTGCGCGGTGTCAGCTGGTAATCACAGAACGTGCCGAGGCGCACGTCCGCGCCGTTTTCCTGCAATAGCAGGGCGCGATCCAGCGCCAGCCAGACCTCCAGCGGGCGTTGAAACACATGCGTGACGAGCTCGATACGCCGCAGCAGCCTGCGTCGCTGCGCACCCTGTTCAAGCCACTGCTGTTCACTCACGGTATCCGGTGCTGGCAGGTGCTTGAGCGCAGCGGCGTAACGTAAAAATTCGCTGAATGAGCCACGCAGAACAGCGGTCGGTAGGGATGGCAGAGGCAGGTAGCTATCGCTGGCGCGCGCCGTGCGCTGCCACTCGTCAAACGCCAGCCGCCACCACAGCTCGCGTTGCCGCTTGCGCCGTGTACCGCAACTGCCCGTGACGGTTTCCTGCTGAGTCAGCTGCAGGTCGGTGCGGCTCAGTCGCAGTTCGCTAGCCGCCCCCGGGCGCGAAAGCGGTTGGTAGGCGTGCTGGGCAATCGCGTCGTAGCAGCAGGGTGAGAGGCTGAGTCGTGCGCACTCGCTGTGTGTCCAGTGCTGCAAGAGTGTCGTGTGCAGGTCGCCACAGGCATGCAGGGCAACAACGTGTCCTCCACGGGGCAGTAGTGCGCCTGCGTGGGCGCACCGTACGTCCATTTCGCAAAACTCGACCGATGCCGCCCAGCGCGCCGCCAGTTGCCGTCCGGCGCGGCAGAGCTCGGGATCTCGTTCGACACTGGTCACCGGGCGCCGGTCGCTCGTCGCCAGCAGCCGACCGAGATGGCCCTTGCCAGCGCACCATTCAAGCACCTGCTGGTCGGTGTCGGGCATGCGCGCCGCGAACGCTGTAATCTGTTGCCACTTCCGCCCGGGGATACCTGTATCCAGGCGTGCAGGAACCGCCAGATCGCGGGCGGGTAAACGGGGCAGGGCGCACAGCTGGGCGAGGCGCGCGGTGGCCTCGCCCAGCCAGGGTCGCATCCATTGCAGGCGTTCCAGTGGTGCAGCCTCCAGAGCTGTCAGCTGTGCGTCAGTCAGGCGCTGCAGCGCTGCAGCGAGTGTGGGATGGGTTGTCGACCAGGGCAGCACGCGGTAGTGAAACGGTCTCAGCTGCCACAGCTCACGGTGCTGGTAGAGCAACGTATTGAGGGCGTGGAAACGCTGCAGGCAGTCGTTTTCCGGGACGGTGTTTGCGGCCATCGGGCGTTCAGCGTTGCAGCAGTTGGGTCACTTGCGAGGCTGCCGTGGGGCGCACCACGCGTGCTACTTCCTGCCCTGCGCGCAGCAGTATCAGCGTCGGCCACAATTTCACACCAAAGGTACGTCCGAGCGGGCGCCCCTTGCCATCTTCAATTTTGAGGTGTGCGAGTGCCGTATGGGCTTGCAACGCCTCTGCAATGGCAGGTTGTGCGGCCTGGCAATGGCCACACCAGTCGGTACCAAACTCCAGCAGGAGTTCACCCGGGGTCAGGTCGATAGACGCCCGGCTGGGAGCGTCCGGGGAGTACGGTCGGGTGCTTTGCATGGTGTCTCGCTGTGAAGGTCTCAAGCCGGCCCACTATACCTCAACATCCGTCCGACGCGCAGTTATTGGCGCTTGCGCAGACCCTCCAGAAAGGTGTGCGTACTGCTTTCAAGCAATGAAAATACATCGGCTTCCGGCAGAAAGCGCTCCACGTGACCATAGAGGGCGATACCCGCCAGGCCGTGTGCCATGGACCAGAGCTTGATGCTTAACTGCAGCACGTTGTCTTCATCCACCGGGTTCTGTGCGCACCAGTTCTCTACGGCGGTCATCAACACGTAGAACCCTGCGGCACTGCGCTCATCACTCTCCTTTTCCCGTATTGCGCGGATACCCGCATCGCCCCACATCAGGCCGTAGAACGGACGGTGTTCACAGACAAAGCGGATATAGGCTTTGCCAATGGCGATGATTGCCTCGGCGCTGCCATGCGGCTCGGTTTGCACGACCGCTGCCACCTGCTCACCCAGTGTGAAAAAGGCGAAATCAATTACCGCGTCCAGCAAGGCGGTTTTATCGCTGAAGTGGCGGTAGGGAGCGGCGCTGCTGACACCGGCGCGGCGTGCCGCGTCTACCATGGCAAAGTCCGCGCCGCCGCGCTCCTCAATCAGCTCGGCGGCGGCGAGAATGAGGGCGTTGCGCAAGTCGCCGTGGTGATAGGCAGGGGAACGCGTGCTCATGGTTGTGCATCCAGCGCAGTTGCGGGTAGCGGCTGTGGCATCGTATGTGTGCCCCCGTGCTTGAACAGCACGAAGAGCTGCGGCACAAGGAAAAACGACACAACCGTGGATAGCAGCACGCCGCCCGCAATGGACATGGCGAAAGGCGGCCAGAACTGGCTACCTTCGAGTATTAACGGCAGGAAGCCACCGAAGGTGGTTACCGTGGTTGAAACAATGTGGCGGCTGGAGTCCATGACCACCCGGCGCACCGCGTAGCGGCCACCGGTCATGGCGCCGCTGTCTTCCTGCAGGGCCGTCATGATGATGATGGCGGCGTTGATCGATACGCCAATCGAACCGATCACGCCAATCAGCGCCTGGATACCAAACGGGTATTTAAAGATAGCCAATGAAAGCAGGCTGAGCCCGATGGAGCAGACGCAGACGATACCAGCGACGGCGGAAAGCCGCCACGAGTTGAACGTAAGGACAATGGTGGCAATCAGCATCGCGAGAATTATGCCCATTGGCGCCATGATGTCGTGTACAACTTCGGCGCGCTCGCCGCTGTCTCCACCGAAGCCATAACGGTAGCCCTCAGGCATTGCAATGGGATTGGCGAGCAGGTCATCACGCAGTTGGCTGAGCGCCTCCTCCGGTAACACGCCCCGTGTGAGGTAGGCCTGGACGGTATTGGTGCGTTCGCCGCGCGTGCGGCTGATCGGGCTGCGGGCTGGCTCCAGCGCGAATTCTCCAAGGCTGTGTAGCGCAACTCCGGGCATACCGGTATTCTCCGGCAGCCCGGACAAAGGCAGGTGCAGATTACCGATATCCCCGGGGCTGCTCCAGCGCTCCTCCTGCAAGCGGGCGACCACGGGTAGCCGTTCCGTGCCTTCCAGTACCTCGCCGCCGCTTATGCCCTGCAGTGCCGCCTGCAGTGCCGCCGCCACATCGCGCTGGCTTACCCCCGACAGCTGCAGCCGCATGTCGTTGGCATGAAACACCCATTTTGGCGCACCTGCGGCCAGGCTGGTGTTGGTGTGTGTGACATCCGCCAGCTGCTCCATGCGCAGGCGAAAGCTTTCACCCAGTTCGCGCAGCACATCGAGATTGTCACCATAGATTTCCACTTCCAGCGGGGCCATCACCGGCGGCCCCTGGTCGATGCCGCGCACGATGATACGCGCCGCGGGGTAGTCCCGGTCCACGGCGCGCTGCAGGCGCCGGATCAGGGCGTCGGTAGCGCGCGGGTCGGTGGTCAGCACCAGCGCTTCGGCCCAGCTGGGCATGGCCTCCCGGGTGCGAAACATGTTGTAGTAGAACGGCGGTGTGCTCTCACCAATGGTCCAGTCAACCCTGCGCACGAGGGGTTCCTCGCGCAGGCTTTCATCCAGCCGCTTGACCAGGGCGGTGGTGTCGTCAATGGAACGGCCATCCGGCAGCTTCACCTGCAGGTACATCTGGTCGCGGTCGGTGCCGGGAAAAAATTGTGCCGTGAGCGTGGGGAACGTGAGAAAACCCGTCACCGGCAACACCAGGGCCAGGGCCACGGAGCTGGCCGGGTTGCGCAGCGACCAGTCCAATGCGCGAACCAGCAGAGTGCCGGGGCGGCCGCTGGCGATACCCATCTCCCACCAGCGGCCGCTGCGCCTCAATCCACGCGGCAATAACCAGGCGGCGAGTACAGGCGTGACAATCAATGCCAGCAGCAGCGAACCGGTCAGCATGACCACCACGGCGATGGCGATGGACCCCATGAAGTCCCCCGAGGGGCCAGGCAGAATCACCATGGGCATGAATGCCAGTACGGTGGTGACCGTTGAAGAGAGCAGGGGAACGCGCAACCGTGACACCGCCCCGGTGATGGAGGAAAGAGGGCTGTCGCCATGGTCGATCAGGCGCTTGCGGATTTCGTCAGTCATGACGATGGAGCCGTCTACCAGCAACCCCAGCGCAACCACCAGGCCGGTAACCGACATCTGGTGGATCGCAATGCCGGCGTGATAGAGCACGGTGATGGAAAACAACGTGCACAGGGGCAGGATACAGGCAACCACTACCGCAGCGCGCCAACCCATAGTGAACAGCAGCACCAGCAGTACCAGCAACACGCCGAGCGCGAGGTTGGCAACAACGCTGCGCAAGCGCTCCTCGGTGTAAACGCTTTGATCGTAGCTGATCTCGATACTGATGCCATCAGGCGCCAGTGTGTTGTAGCTGGCCACAAAATCGGTGAAATCGGCGGCCCAGCGGTCGACCTGCAGGCCGTCCTTCATCGCCACGCCAATCAGGATACCTTCTGCGCCCTGCACCAGAACCCGCGCGGCAGGCGGTGTGGAGCGCGCGCGGTACACATCGGCAATGTCGCCTACCCGTATCGCGGCACCATCCGCCGTGGCGCGCAGTAAAACTTCGCGCACGCGCGCCGTGTTGTCGAACTCGCCACCTACTTCAATCAGCAGGTCGTTGCCATTGCCGGTACTGCGCCCTGCAGCTGCGCGCGGGTCGGCGCCCTGCAGCGCTGCGGCAACATCAGCGGCACTCAGACCGCGGCTGGCGAGGGCGATTTCGTCGATGGCCACGCGGACTTCCTCGCTCGGTTCTCCGAACAGGTCCACGCGCTCCGTGCCGCTGAAATTGCGTGCGGCATCGGCAAAATCCAGCGCGATGCGGTGTAGCAGTGACAGCGGCGCCGTGTTGCCGTCCCTGGCCCGCAAGGCGACCAGCATGGTGTAGGACTTCAGCCGGTCATCATCAAACAGGGGGGCGCTCGCGCCCGCCGGGAACTGGGCGGCGGCATCGCCGAGTGCGTCGCGAATCTCCGACCAGCTGCGTTCGATGTCGGCATCGGGGAGGCTTTCCACCAGGGTTATGGTGAGGCTGGAGACGCCGGTGCCAGAGACCGAATTCAGCTCGTCGATTTCCGCAATCTGCCGCAGTTCGTCTTCCAGCGGACGTGTGATGATCGCCTCTACCCGCGCCGGGTCAGCGCCGGGGTAAAAGGTCGTCACGTGCGCCACAAAATTGGTAATGGTGGGATCTTCCTGCCGGGCAATGGAACGCAGGCTGGCTATACCGACGGCCAGCACAACCATAACCAGCAGGATGAAGTAGCGGGTATTGCCGTAGAGCAGACGCGCAAGCATGTTCAGTACTCCACAGGTTGCACGGTTGTTCCTGCAGCAATGCGGTGTATGCCGTCGGCCACCACGCTGTGCCCCGCCTGCAGACTGCCGCGCACAAACGCCTGGTCAGCCTTCACGGCGAGCACCTCAACAGCCTCGCGCAGGGCGACATGGCGACCATCGTGCTGTTCTTCGATACGCAACACGGTCCAGGCGCCACGCTCGCCTTCAAGCAGAGCACTGACGGGCACCCAACCACCTTGTGCCTGTACACTGCGATTGAGCGTCACGCTGACCACTTCACCATCGAGTACTTCAGTGGCGGGTGCCAGCTGAAAGACTGCGAGTGCCGTATGTGTACGGGTATCCACATCCCGGCGCAGGGCTTCCAGGGTCGCTTCAACGGCGCCGGTGCGCAGTTGCAGTGTGTAGCGTGCTCCTGTCTCGAGATCACTGAGTCGCGCAGCGGGAATGCCGATGCGTGCTTCCAGCGCGTCTACCGAGACCAGCTGCATGACCGGCTCACCCGCCTGCAATACCGTCCCCGGATCCAGATGGCGCGTAGCGACAACCCCGTCATAGGGCGCTCTCAGCGCTGATTTTTCCAGGTCGATGTCCAGGGTCTCCAGTCTCGCCAGTACCGCGCCTTTGCGGTTTTCCAGCGCATCCGCCGTCAAGCGGGCTTCATCATAGTCCTGGGCTGAAACGGCGCCGGTTTTACGCAAACGCTCGTTGCGCTCGAGGCGCAGGCGCGCCAATTGCAGCTCGGCGTCCACACTCGCCAGGTCCGCACTGGCCATGTTTATCTGCGCCTGCAGCTGGCGGGTGTCGAGCCGCCCCAGAATCTGTCCGGCGGTCACGGCGCTGCCTTCCTCCACCGTGAGGTCCAGGAGCAGGCCCGGCACTTCAAAAGCGAGCTGGGCGCGCGCCTTGGCCTGTACGATTCCGGAGAGCTGTATAGCTTCGGTGTAGCGGTTCTCCTCGACAAATGGCAGCACCGCAACGGGCAGGGGGGCGGGTGTCGGCTGCGCCTCTGATCCGGCGCGCAGGGTAATGGCAACGGTCAGTAGCATGGTGGCCAGCACAGCGACCATAAGGCTGAGCAGAAAGGTGGCGTAGCGACGTGGCAGCGAAACCGGCATGGCTTGGAGCTCGAATGTTAATGGTAGTAACATTTAATGTTAGAGTATTTAACATCGAATTGAAAGCCTTCTGTGCCACCGGCTCAGGCGACAGTGCTGGCGGTGTCCCGTCCCTCGGGCGTGCGCAAATGGTTGCAGCCGGGAGGCGATTCAAGGAGAATGCCGCCCCGGTGACCCGGGTGGTCCCCTCGCAACGCCAGGTAGCGAACCCCGCCAGGCCCGGAAGGGAGCAACGGTAGTTACTGATGCGTGTGCCGGGGTGTGGCTGCCCGGGTTGCCTCTTTCCCGAATTGCCTGTGCCCCTTCCCCGGGGGTGGTGTATCCTTTGCGCTTTTCGGCAAGGCCAGTCTGACATGTCCTATCAGGTACTCGCACGCAAGTGGCGGCCCCGTCGTTTCAGTGAAATGGTGGGCCAGGAACACGTATTGCAAGCGCTGGTGAACGCGCTGGACCACGACCGCCTGCATCACGCCTACCTGTTTACCGGCACGCGCGGCGTGGGCAAGACCACAATCGCGCGAATTCTCGCCAAAAGCCTGAACTGTGAAGCCGGCGTCAGTTCTGAACCCTGTGGCAGTTGCAGCTCCTGTGTGGAGATCGCCGAGGGGCGTAGTGTGGATCTGCTCGAGGTTGACGCGGCCTCGCGCACCAAGGTCGAGGACACGCGGGAACTGCTGGAGAACGTGCAGTATGCGCCCACGCGTTCGCGCTACAAGGTCTATCTGATCGACGAAGTCCATATGCTGTCAAACAGTAGCTTCAATGCGCTGCTGAAAACGCTCGAAGAGCCTCCGCCACACGTCAAGTTCCTGCTCGCCACAACCGATCCCCAGAAGCTGCCGGCTACCGTGTTGTCGCGCTGCCTGCAGTTCAACCTGAAAAACATGGTGCCAGAGCAGATCGCGGCGCACCTGGCGGCGGTGCTGGATACCGAGATGATCCGCTACGAGGAACCGGCGCTATGGCTGCTGGGGCGCTCTGCTGATGGCAGTATGCGCGATGCCTTGAGCCTTACCGATCAAGCCATTGCATTCGGTGCCGGTGGCATCACCGAGGCAGGTGTGCGCAGCATGCTGGGCACGGTGGATATGACCTTCGTGTATGCCGTGCTGGAGGCCGTGGCGGCGGGCGACGCAGCGGCGGCGCTCGCCGCGGTCGCGCACATGGCGGAACATGCACCGGATTTCGACTCCGCGCTGGCGGAACTGTTGGCTCTTCTGCACCGGGTTGCCGTCGCCCAGATGTTGCCCGACCACGCCGATACCAGCCGCGGTGACGCGGAGCGTGTTGTGGGCCTCGCGGCGGCGCTGACTGCGGAAGATGTGCAGCTTTTCTACCAGATGGCGCTCAATGGCAAGCGCGACCTGCCGCATGCCGCTGACCCGCGCAGCGGATTCGAGATGACCGTCTTGCGTATGCTGGCCTTCCGCCCGGCGCTGTTGCCTGACGACGGAAGCCTGCCCTCGGTGGAGGGTGAACCCTCAGCCTCAAGGCCTGAGACGGGTGGTGCCAGCGCCGGTGCAGCTGCAAGCTCCGCGGTGGGTTCCGTGGCCGCAGCGACGCAGGCTCAAGCTCCGCCTCCGAGTCCGCCTCCGAGTCCGCCTCCGAGTCCGGCTTCCATAGCGCCTCACGTGCAGCGCGCCGCCACGCAGCCGGAGACGCCGATACCCGAACCCGTCGTACCGCAGCCGCCAGCGCCAGCGCCTGTCGCCAGCATGCAACTGGATCGCTCCAGCTCGCCGGCACTGACTACCTGCGCCGAATGGCCCGATCTGCTGGCGCGGCTGGGTCTGGCTGGCATGGTGCTGAGTATTGCCTCGCATTGCGCGCTGGAACAGCAGCAAGGCAGTGAGTTCCGTTTTGTGCTGGACGACAATCAATTGGGGCTTTTCAACCCCGGACATGCCGAGCGTATCCGCCTGGCTTTGCAGAACTACTTCGACACGCCGGTGTCAGTTTCCATAGAGCCCGGCCGCCCCACCGGGGAGACGCCCGCCATGCGTCTGGCCCGCGAACGGGAAGAGCGCCAGCGCGAGGCCGAGGCTGCAATTGAGAATGACGTTCGCGTACAGCAGCTCATTCAGCGTTTCGATGGTGAGCTGGATCGGGGTTCCATAACGCCCCTGGATTCGTGAGGAAAAACACATGAAAAGTATTAACGACCTGATGCAACAGGCGCAGAAAATGCAGGCCGACATGCAGAAGGCGCAGGAAGAGCTGGCACAGAAAGAGGTTACCGGTGAAGCGGGAGCTGGTCTGGTGCGCGTGACCATGACCGGCCGCCACGACGTCAAGCAGGTGCGCATTGATGACAGCGTGCTCAGCGAGTCACGAGAGGTGCTTGAAGACTTGTTGGCTGCGGCGGTGAACGATGCCGTGCGCCGGGTAGAAGCACAGAATCGCGAATCCATGGCGGGCCTGGCCTCGGGCATGAACCTTCCCCCGGGCTTCAAGCTGCCGTTTTGAGGACACCATGAAATTCAGCCCCGCCCTCGGGCAATTGATAGATGCGCTGCGGTGCTTGCCGGGCGTCGGTCCCAAGTCTGCACAGCGCATGTCCATGCACCTGCTCGAGCGCGATCGGGCGGGAGCGCTCGCGCTCGCTGAGGCCTTGCGCGTCGCCATGGATCGCATCGATCACTGCACGCAGTGCCGGAATTTCAGCGAGCTCGACGTGTGCGAAATCTGCGTTGATCCGCGCCGCGACCGGCAGACCATCTGCGTGCTGGAAACGCCGGCGGATGTGCTCGCGGTTGAGCAGAGTGGAAGCTATCGGGGCCTGTATTTTGTGCTGATGGGGCATCTCTCCCCGATAGACGGCATTGGCCCAGCCGAAATCGGTCTGGACAAGTTCCAGGCACGCGTGATCGACGAGGGAATTACCGAGGTCATTCTGGCGACCAACCCCACCGTGGAAGGGGAGGCGACGGCCTATTATTTATCGGACATGCTGCTGCCGCGCGGTATTCGCGTGTCGCGCATTGCCCACGGTGTGCCGCTGGGTGGCGAACTGGAATATGTCGATGGCAACACACTTGCGCACGCCTTTACCGGCCGCCGCCAACTCAGTGGAGGCGCCTGAATGCAGTGGCATTTGATCGAGTCTGACAGCGTGCTGGAGGCAGTGCTTGAGCGGTTTGCTGGCGCGCCTGCCGTGGCGGTCGACACGGAATTCATGCGCCGCAACACCTTTTTCCCCGAGGTGGCCCTGGTGCAACTCTGTTTTGGCGATGAAGCCTGGCTGGTCGATCCCCTGCAGTTGAGTAATCTGCAACCGCTGCGCCGGCTGATGCAGGACCCGAACACGGTGAAGGTGTTGCACTCGCCGAGTGAAGACCTCGAGGTGTTCGATCGCTGGCTGGGTGTGCTTCCCGAACCGCTGTTTGACACCCAGCGCGCCGCGGCGCTGCTCAACATGGGCTTCGGTATCGGTTACCGCGCGCTGGTCCTCGCCTGCGAGGGAGTTGATATACCCAAGGACGAAACCCGTTCGGACTGGCTGCAACGCCCGTTGAGCGCAGCCCAGTGCGAGTATGCGGCGCAGGATGTGGCACACCTGCTGCCCGTGTGGCGACGCCTCGCTGCCGACTGTGCGGCGCAGGGCAAGCTTGACTGGCTGCTGGCGGACGGGGCGAATGTGCTGGCGGCTTACCGCGCACCCACTGGCAGTGGCGTGGCACGCATCAAATCGGCCTGGAAACTGGATCGCCGCGCTACCGCCAGGCTGATAGCGCTCTGTGCCTGGCGCGAAACGGCAGCGCGCGAGCGCAACAAGCCCCGCGGTTGGGTGATCGATGATGCCACCTGTTTCGGGCTCGCCGAGGCCGACCCGCAGTCGATGACGGCCCTGGAAAAGCTTGGGCTGCTCAGTAGCGGCGCACTGCGTCGCGACGGCAATGCGTTGCTGGAAATACTGGCGGCGCAGCGCGACCTCCCCGAGGATCAATTGCCCGAGCGACTGCCACAACCCCTGGATCCGGCGGGGCGTAAACTGTTGCAGGCGCTGAAGCAGCGCGCGCGGGAGATCGCCGGTGAACTCAACACCGCCCCCGAGGCGCTGCTCGCGGCGCGCGACTATGAACTCCTGCTACGGCAGCAGCGCGGCGAGGTGCAGGAAAGCCCGGTAAATTGGTCGGGCTGGCGTGCCGAGCGAGTCATTGCGCCATTGCGCACGCTGCTCGAGGAGAAGGGGCAGTGATCCGTATTTGCCAGGTGTTTCGCAGTCCATTGAAGGCGGAAATGTACCTGTACGTGGACAAGGCAGAGGGGTGTGCCCGTGTGCCAGAACCCCTGCTGGCGCGCTTCGGCGACCCACAACCGGTGCTCGTTCTGGCACTGTCGGAAGGCCGGAAGCTGGCGCGGGTCGCAGCGGCGGAGGTGTTGGCTGCGATCGAGGCGCAGGGTTTTTTCCTGCAAATGCCGCCGGCGGATGCTGTGTTGAAACAGCGGGAGAGCGCCCGTGACTAATTGGTGGGAAAAGCCGCTGGACGCGCTGACGCCGAGCCAGTGGGAGGCGTTGTGTGACGGCTGTGCCCGCTGTTGCCTGCACAAGCTCGAGGATGCTGACAGTGGCGAAGTGTTCTACACACGAGTCAGCTGTCGCTATCTGCACAGCGAGAGCTGTCGATGCCGCGAATACACGCAACGCAGCCGTCTTGTCGCGGACTGCATGACCCTGCAGCCAGACAATATCGCGGAGGCGCTGGCCTGGTTGCCTGCCACCTGTGCCTACCGCTTGCGTGCCCGTGGCGAGCCTCTTTATCCCTGGCACCCGTTGCTGTCTGGCGATGCCGACTCCGTACACAGGGCGGGCATTTCCGTGCGTGGGCGTGTAGTCTCGGAGGAACACGTGCACCCGGATAGCCATGAAGAACATATCGTGCGGTGGGTGCAGGAGGAACCGCTATGACCGGGCAGTCGGATTATCTCGTTGCTACGCTGGTCTACCTCGGCGCGGCGCTGTGTGCGCTGGGCGCGCTGTTCTGGTGGCTGCGGCGCCGCTGGAGCCCGCTCTGGCGTTGGTTACTGCTGCTGGCAGGGGCGGCGCTGTTGATGACACCGGCCTACCCTTACGAAGGCGTCAATACGTTCGCGCCCGCGCTTGTCGTCGCCGCATTCCAGCTGCTGACAGCGGGGCCAGAGGCCGCCGCCCACGCGGTTAGACCGTTGGCGGCTGCCCTGGGGCTAGCTATGTTGCTGACCCTGTTACTGTATTTCACCGTGTTGCGCCGCGCACGGCATGCACCTGGCGATCACTGATCCGGAGGAGCTGTTATGTCCGTTCTGCAAAGACTCACAGGATTCATCTCACGTTTTGTACTGCTCTGTGCGCTACTGCTCAGCGCCTCGGCACACCTGCAGGCGCAAACCCCGTTGGGCCCGCAACCCGACCTGCGCCTGTTGATCGATATCTCGGGCAGTATGAAAGAATCCGACCCGGACAACCTGCGCGGGCCCGCACTGGAATTGATTGTCCGCCTTTTGCCCGACGGTGCGCGCGCCGGGGTATGGATTTTCGGTGAGGACGTACAGCAAATTGTTCCTCACCAGGTTGTCGATGCCCAGTGGCGAGAGCGCGCACTGGATGCTGTGGCTCGTATCGATAACTCAGGCCAGCGCACCAATATTCCGGCGGCGCTGGCAGCGGCCACGTATGACCTCGGCAGCATGGATCCCACCTACCGCACCAGCGTGGTGTTGTTGACGGACGGCAAGGTGGACCTTTCCGCCTCGCCCATGGCGAACGCCACGGCAGCGCGCGATCTGTTGGCGAATACTGCACCTGAGCTGGGTGCGACGGGTATCCCGGTGCACACCATTGCGCTCTCGGAGGAGGCGGACTGGACCTTCCTGCGTGCGCTTGCCAACAGCACGGCAGGGCTCGCGGAAAAGGCGCGCACCGCCGCCCAGCTGACTGAGATCTTCGTGCAGTCGCTGGAAATGGTCGCACCGACGGCGCGGGTGCCGGTCGTGGGCAATATTTTTCTCATTGACGACACAGTAGACGAGTTTACGGCACTGGTTTTTCTGCAGGAGGCCGGCGCCGAAGTGACGCTTACCAGCCCCGGCGGCAGCGTTTATAGCCCGGAGCAGGGTGCTGAGGGCGTCCACTGGTTCGAGAGTAGCCAGTTCGCACTGGTGACGGTGACATCCCCGGAACGGGGCGCCTGGACACTGGCCGCACCGGATGGAGCACGTAGCCGGGTGTCGGTAATCTCCGATCTGAAGCTGGAAGTCGACCCATTGCCCAACAGTCTGCCGGCAGGACGGGTGTCGGAACTGGGGATTCGCCTGCGCGATGCCGAGGGAGTGATCTCCCAGCCCGAGTTGCTGCAGCTGTTCACGCTGGCGGTGCAGGTTACCGGCCCGGACGGATACAGCGAGTCGATTGACGTCAGCGGTCGCTACCCGGCTCCCGCAACCGGTGAATACCGTGTCAGCGTTCCCGCATTCGAGCGGGGTGGCCGCTATCAGGTGCTGGTGCAGCTGCGTGGCGAAACGCTTGAGCGCGAGCTGCCCCTGTACGTGGAGGTGATCGCCGAGGAAGCGGCGCCCGCTATCAGTACGCGCCCTGCCGAGGTCCCCGAGCAGGACCTGCAACGCCCGGCGGTGACGCTCATCGCGCTGTTGCTGCTGGCGCTGGCTGTAGCGTTCTGGGTCTATCGGCGCCGCCGCAAGCGCAAGATGGCGATTTGGCAGCGGCGCTTCGACGCCTCGCGCGGTGGCGCGGATGACACGGTGGTGTCCGGGCTCAGCGCGACAGACCCGGATAGCGGTGGCAATGAGAAAGCCCCTTGATTAGCCGCGCGGTGGTCGCTACCCTTTGCGGCTTTGTTTTTTACGAGTATGGAATAGATGATGAAATTCGAGGGAACTGAGCGCTACGTCGCGACTGATGATCTGCGCATGGCAGTAAACGCTGCGGTGACTCTGGCGCGCCCGCTGTTGATCAAGGGTGAGCCGGGTACCGGCAAGACCATGCTCGCCGAGGAGGTGGCGCTCGGCCTCGGCAAGCGTCTGATTCAGTGGCACATCAAATCCACTACCAAGGCCCAGCAGGGCCTCTATGAGTATGATGCGGTGTCCCGCCTGCGCGACTCGCAGCTGGGTAACGAGAAAGTCCACGACATCGGCAACTACATCAAGAAGGGCAAGCTGTGGGAGGCATTCGAGGCCGAAGAGCAGGTGGTGCTGCTGATTGACGAGATCGACAAGGCGGATATCGAGTTTCCCAACGATCTGCTGGTCGAGCTGGATCGCATGGAGTTCTTTGTCTATGAAACCGGTGCAACTGTGCGTGCGCGGCATCGCCCGATCATCATCATCACCAGCAACAACGAGAAGGAATTGCCGGATGCGTTCCTGCGGCGCTGTTTCTTTCACTTTATCAATTTCCCCGATCGCGACACCATGCGCGCGATCATCGATGTACACCATCCCGGTATCGCGCAGGAGCTGGTGCAGGAGGCCATGGAAGTCTTCTTTGATTTGCGCTCCATTCCCGGCCTGAAGAAGAAACCTTCCACCTCGGAGCTGATTGACTGGCTGAAACTGATTCTGGCCGACGATATTCCCGATGAGGTGCTCAAGAATCGCGATGCCAGCAAGGCCATACCGCCGTTGTATGGCGCGCTGCTGAAGAACGAGCAGGACGTGCACCTGCTGGAGCGCCTGGCCTTCATGCACCGCCGCGAGACACGCTGACCCCATGTTGGTCAATTTTTTCCATGGGCTGCGCGATGCGGGGGTACCGGTCACCACACGTGAGCTGCTGGATCTGCTTAGCGGGATCCGTCAGCACGTGGTCTTTGCCTCCATCGACGATTTCTACTATTTCAGCCGTACCTGCATGGTCAAGGATGAAAAGTACTTCGACCGCTTCGACCGGGCGTTTGGAGCACACTTCAAGGATCTGGAGGGCCTGGATGATGTGATCGAGGCGATCATTCCGGACGACTGGTTGCGCGCCGAGTTCATGAAGCAGCTCTCGGAAGAAGACCGGGCAAAGATTGAATCCCTGGGCGGGCTTGAAAAGCTCATCGAGGAGTTCAAGAAGCGCCTGGAAGAGCAGAAGGAACGCCATCAGGGCGGCAACAAGTGGATTGGCACTGGCGGGACGTCACCGTTCGGTCAGCAGGGCTATCACCCGGAGGGTATTCGGGTGGGTCCCAATGGCGGCAACCGCAAGGCCGTGAAGGTGTGGGACAAACGCGAATTCCGCAACCTCGACGACAGTGTCGAGCTCGGCACGCGCAACATCAAGGTGGCAATGCGCCGTCTGCGCAAGTTCGCGCGCACCGGGGCAGCGGATGAGCTTGACCTGGACGATACCATTCGTTCAACCGCGCGCAACGCGGGCCTGCTGGACATCAAGATGGTGCCTGAGCGCCACAACGCGGTAAAGGTGCTTCTGTTCTTTGATGTGGGTGGATCGATGGATCCTCACGTACGGGTTTGTGAAGAGCTGTTCTCGGCGGCGCGCACCGAATTCAAGCACATGGAGTACTACTACTTCCACAACTTCATCTACGAGAGCGTGTGGCGCAACAACGTGCGTCGGCACAACGAGCGTGTACCCCTGCTCGACGTCATGCACAAGTACAGCCACGACTACAAGGTGATATTCGTCGGCGACGCCGCGATGTCACCCTACGAGATCGCCCAGCCCGGCGGCTCGGTGGAACACTGGAACGAGGAATCGGGTGAGGTCTGGATGCGTCGCCTGAAACAGACCTACGAAAAAGTGGCCTGGATCAATCCCGTGCCCCGTGAGGAATGGGAGTACACGCAATCCACCGCCATGACCCACAAGCTGTTGGAGGGGCACATGTACCCGCTGACCCTGCACGGACTGGAAGAGGCGATGTCCTACCTGTCGAAGTAGGATCGGGCCTTCAGGCGGGCTGCGTCCCCATGCTGTCGCAAAACGCGATCAGGCTGGCGGTTACCGCCACATTCAGGGATTCCACGCCGTTACGCATGGGAATGCCCAAAGCGGTGTCCGCCAGCTTGTCACTGGCCGCTGATACCCCGTCTGTCTCGTTACCGAGAATGTATATGCAGTCGCCCGTCGGGCGGTAGTCGAAGAGACTCCGAGTGGCATCGGCACGCAACGCGCAAACAGTAAAACCTCTGGCTTTACAGTCCTTCAGTGCTGCCGGCAGCGATTCGCAGAACAGCACGGGCGCGCGGTAGAGAGTGCCAGCGCTGGCCTTGATCACCAGTGGTCCGAGCGCTGCGTTGCCGCGTTTGGCCAGCAAAATGCCATCGATGTTGCCGGCGGCCGCCGAGCGAATGATCATGCCCAGATTTTGCGGGTTGGTGATGCCGTCCAGCGCCAGTAACCGCTGCGGCGCAGTGCGTGGCGCCTGCAGGTAGTCCTCGATACGGGCAAAGGCGGGGCAGAGGATATCCAGCGCAATGCCCTGGTCCTGGCGGCCATTGCGCGAGATGCGCGCGAGTTCGGTGCGACTGTGGCGCAACACCGTCAGCCTGCGCCGGGTCGCCTCGCGCAGTATTTCCTCCATAACGCCATCTTCGCGGTTGCTGTCTGCCACGTGCAGGGCGTGTAGTGACAGCTGCGGGGTATGCAGTGCCTCAAGCACGGGCTTGCGACCGAACACAGTAAGAACGCGATCGAAGAAGGCCTTGCGCGCGGTGTATTCTGGGCGGTCTTTCAACGGTTCAGGCGTTCGCGCTGGGCTCGTGGCCGCTGGCTAGGCGGGTAACGCGGTCGGCGGACTGCTTCATGCGCGTGGCGATGTCCTCGATCTGGGCACCGGTCATCGGCGCGTCCATGGAGCCCGCGACAAAGCACATGACGGGCACCTGCCGATACACAAACACGGGTACCGCAATCGTGCTCACCTCGTAGCGCGCCTTGGGGTCGACCCGATCGAGATGGTAATGCTCGAGGCAGATACCCTGTTGGTACTTGTTTGTTGCCTCCTCAAGCTCCTGCAGGCTCCAGGACTGGTGGATGCGCGTGAGCTCACGGGTCAGCTCTTCTTCCGCGCGTGTTTTCAACGTGACTTCATAACCCCGCGCACGGATCGCGATCACTGAAACCCGCAACTTCTGGTCCAGGCGCTCGTTGTAGCCGCCGCGGGATTCATGGGCGCGGGTTAGCCAGGCTTCCAGCTGCTTGGCCGGCGAAAACGCCGTGAAACAGGCGGCGATGGGGGCCGCGTTTGGCAGGCGCAGGCCCAGCTGGAAGGAGTCCATGAGAGGGGTGGCGTTCCCGTACAGGGCCAGCAGTACCTGGTGCAGCTTGGAGCGTGCTGTCACCGCGAAACCCAGGTTCAGGTCGCTGTTGAGCCCCTCCAGCTCGGGGCGGGCATATTCCAGCACGGGAAATTGTGCAAAGGCGGCGTTGCCTGCGGCTATAATGGAAGGGCCCAGCCGGTAGGCTTTGGTCTTGGGGTGCTGCACCAGGAACCCATAGTTGGCCATGGTGGTGAGAATGGCGTGGCAGGTGGCCTTGTTGAGGTTCAGACGACGTGTCATTTCCGTCAAACCAAAGGCCTGCTGCGGGTTCGCCATCAGTAAATCGAGTATGGCAAGCGCGCGAGCTGTGGGTTGGGAAAACAGTGCCACGTCAGGTACTCCCTGGCTTCGCAAATGTGCGGTTCATTATGCTGTACTGCAGAATCATAACCTCCGACTGCCAGCGGCCGCAATCCTGCGTTTGGGTGAGGTTGCTGGCAGGCGGGACGCATTAAACAACAGGGAGCCCGCAGGTGCCAGAGCTTTGTCATAGTCCCTTTACGCTGTACGGTACATCGGCGTGTCACTTGTGTGAGCAGGCTTCTGCCCTGTTGGCGCTGGCGGTGCGCGAATCGATCATTAGCGGCTATGCCGAAGTTGATATCAGCGCGGACGATGCGTTGTTTCTGCGTTACGGCCTGCGTATTCCAGTGTTACGCAGTCACAGCGGACGCGAACTCGACGGCCCGTTTTCACCCGAGCAACTCCTGGATTTCCTGGAGGCAGAGGCACCGCCGCAGGGGTAGCAGGCCGGGCGCGGCGGCCCGGCCATGCCCGTTCAGGACTTGATGCCGACCCTGACGGCGAGTACGTCGCAGGAAGCGCCGTGCAGAACGCCATTCGCGGTGGACCCCATGAGCAGCGCGAGGCCGTAGCGGCCGTGACTGCCGACCACAATGAGGTCAGCGCCGATTTCCTCGGCCTTGCTGTGAATTTCGACTTCCGGGCGCCCCAACACAATGTGCTGGCGATCAGCGGCAATGCCGCACTGTTCCCCGAAACGTGCCAGTTGTTGTGCGGCCTGCTGATGGATTTCGTCCTGTATGCCGGAGAAATCCATGGGGATATCGCCACCGTAGGCAAAACTCAGGGGTTCAATGACGTGGATAAGATGCAATTCGGCGCCGCTGCCCTGCGCCACGCCGCGGGCGCGTTGGGCCACATCCGCGGAATCCTCGCTCAGGTCCACGGCGATAATCAGTTTCTTGTAATTGGACATTGGCCCCCCTTGTGAACATCAACAGAAATCAGGTGCTGTTATAGCATACAATGCGCGCCGGACAAGCGCCCCGGCGCGACTTTGCCGCGAACGTTGACCTGAGTCAGGACCTGCCTTGAATTACTTGCTCATTGCCTTTGCACTGCTGGTCGCGCTCGCGCCGCTCACCCATTTCCTGCCCAGCAAGCGCCAGCGGCTGCAAGTGAAATTGCGCGAGACGGCCGCGCTGAACGGTCTTTTTGTCGAGTTTCGCGAACTGCCGGGCGCCGTGGTGAAGGCGCATGCCGGTTCATCCGATGTGATTTACTACGGCCTGCGGCTGCGGCCCTCGCGCGGCAAGGGGCGTCGTCGCTGCGCCTGGTTGCTGCGAGACTCGGGCTGGCAATCGGTGGGTGCAACGCGTGAACCGCTACCGGTTGTGCTGCAGGGTTGCATGCTTCCCATCCTCGCCGCGAGCGTGCATGAAGATAGCTGCGGCCTGTACTGGCAAGAATCGGGTGATGGGGCTACCGTAGAGCACATGGCGGCCATTCTGAAGGACTGGGCGCAACAGATTCCTTGACCCGGAGGGGCAGGGTCTTTATATATGCCACCTTTTTGACGGGCTTTGGCACTGCGGTGCCGGTACCCGCTGACCCAAACCAAGCGAGATAACGCGGGAGTCTATGGGGAAATCACTGGTTATTGTCGAATCGCCCGCCAAGGCGAAAACGATCAACAAATATCTCGGTCCGGATTTCATCGTGAAATCCAGTATCGGCCACATCCGCGACCTGCCCACGGCGGGCAGCGCTGTGCAGGTGGATGCGAAAGAGCGTGCCGCCCAGGCTGCCATCACGCGCAAGCTGTCACCGGAAGAAAAGGTGCAGCACCGCAAGGCCAAATCGCGGCAGCAACTGGTGCGCCGTATGGGCATAGACCCCGAACACGGCTGGCGTGCGGACTACCAGATACTCCCGGGCAAGGAGAAGGTGGTTGCAGAGCTGCGCAAGCTCGCCGCGAGCAGTGATGCCATCTACCTCGCGACTGACCTTGACCGCGAGGGAGAGGCTATTGCCTGGCACCTGCGTGAAGCGATCGGCGGCGACGATTCGCGCTACCAGCGTGTCGTATTCAACGAGATCACCAAGAAAGCGATTGGCGAGGCCTTCGAGCATCCCGCACACCTGGACCAGAACCGGGTCAACGCGCAGCAGGCGCGGCGGTTCCTCGACCGGGTGGTGGGCTACATGGTGTCGCCGCTGCTGTGGGCCAAGGTTGCACGCGGCCTGTCCGCAGGGCGCGTGCAGTCGGTCGCTGTGCGCCTGATCGTCGAGCGCGAGCGCGAAATCCGCGCCTTCGTGCCGGAGGAGTACTGGGAAATCCACGCCGACCTGGAGCCGGATGGCGCCGATGCGGTGCGCTTCCAGGTTCGCAAGCAGGCAGGGGCCGCGTTTCGTCCCGCCAGTGAGGAGGCGGCACGTGCCGCAACCACGGCACTGGAGCAGCTGCCATATGTTGTCAGCGATCGCGAGGACAAGCCCACACGCTCGAAAGCCCCGGCGCCGTTTATCACCTCCACGTTGCAGCAGGCGGCCAGTACGCGCCTGGGTTTCTCGGTCAAGAAAACGATGATGATGGCGCAGCGCCTCTACGAAGCGGGCTACATCACCTACATGCGTACCGATTCGACCAACCTCAGCGATGAGGCCGTGAGGGCCTGCCGTGACTATATCGCGGCGGAGTTCCCGCCGGCGTACTTGCCGCAGGCGCCCAATCGCTACAGCAGCAAGGAGGGGGCACAGGAAGCGCACGAGGCGATTCGCCCGTCGGACGTGAATCTGCTGCAATCCGGGCTACAGGGCATGGAGCGCGATGCGGAACGTCTCTATGAGATGATCTGGCGACAGTTTGTAGCGGGGCAGATGACGCCCGCCGAATATACCGCTACTACCATCACCGTCACCGCGGGTGAGTATGAGTTGTCGGCCAAGGGGCGCATCATTCGCTTTGACGGCTACACGCGTGTTCAGGGCGCGGGCGGGCGGAAAGGCGAGGACGAAGTTCTTCCGGACATCCAGAAGGCCGATACGCTCAAGCTGCTGGCGTTGGACCCTGCCCAGCACTTCACCAAACCCTCGCCACGCTACGGTGAGGCCAGCCTCGTGCGCGAACTGGAGAAGCGGGGAATCGGGCGTCCATCAACCTACGCCTCCATTATTTCGACAATCCAGGACCGCGGCTACGTGCGCCTGGAGAATAAACGCTTCTACGCGGAAAAGATGGGCGATATCGTTACCCAGCGCCTGCAGAACAGTTTTGCCGAGCTGCTCGACTACGGCTTCACTGCCAGCATGGAGGAACGCCTGGACACCGTGGCCCAGGGGCAACTCGACTGGCGCGACCTGCTGGACAGCTTCTACGCTGATTTCAGGCAACTGCTGGAAACGGCGGAAGAAGCCGAACCCGCCGGCATGCAACCCAACGAGCCGACACCGACGGATATCCCCTGCAGCAAATGCGGCAGGCCGATGCAGATTCGTACCGCGAGTACCGGGGTCTTCCTGGGCTGCTCGGGCTACGCGTTGCCACCGAAGGAACGCTGCAAGAACACCATTAACCTGACTCCGGGTGACGAAGCGATTCGTGAGGACGCCGACGATGAGGCGGAATCCCGCCTGCTGCGAACCAAGCACCGCTGCAAGCTCTGCAATACCGCCATGGACAGTTACCTGATAGACGAACAGCGCAAGCTGCATGTGTGCGGTAATAATCCTGACTGCCCGGGTTATGAAGTGGAGAAGGGCAAATTCAAGATAAAGGGCTATGACGGCCCGACACTGGTGTGTGACAAGTGCGGTGCCGAGATGCAGCTGAAAACCGGGCGTTTCGGCAAGTACTTCGGCTGTACGGCCGAGGACTGCAAGAACACACGCAAGCTGTTGCGCAATGGGGAAGCGGCCCCGCCGAAAATGGACCCGGTGCCCATGCCGGAGCTCGCCTGCGAGAAAGTTGAGGACCACTATATTCTGCGCGACGGTGCGGCCGGCCTGTTCCTGGCCGCCAGTCAGTTCCCGCGCAACCGGGAAACGCGGGCGCCTTTTGTGGACGAGCTCCTGCCGCACACCTCGGAGATTGACCCCAAATACAGCTTCCTGTTTTCGGCGCCTGTCGCCGATGGCGATGGCAACCGCACGCAGGTGCGCTACAGTCGCAAGGCAGCCGAGCAGTACGTGATGACCGAGCAGGACGGCAAACCCACAGGGTGGCGTGCGGTCTACCGCAATGGTGCCTGGCAGGTCGAGGAGGGCAAAAGTACGTCGAGCGCTAAACCGGCAGCCCGCAAGAAAAAGGCGGCGCCGAAACGCAAGGCGGCCCGCAAGCGCCCATGAGCAGTCTGCGCGGACAAGCCAATCACGCCCTGTACCTCGGTCGCATCCTGCTGCAGAGCTGGGAGCAGGCGCAGGGCGCTGAGAGCCTGCCGGCCCATCTCCTTGCGCAGGCGTTCGGACCGGCGGTGCGCCAGCACCTCCTCAGGGCCTACGGCTGGTTTCTGCTCGACTTGCAGAAGCCCGCCCAGCTACCCGCCGAGCCCCCCGCTTGCGTGGCGGCCCTGCCACCCACGGCCCCCGGCAAGGCGCAGCCGGCGGAACTGACGGAGTTCGCCCAGCTGGAGGCAGATGGCTGGCTGGCACCGCTGCTGCAGGCGCCTGGCGCCGAGACACCCCGGCGCAGTGAGGGCAGCCTGGCGGCAACCGCCTCTGGCCTGCCGGATCGCACTGAGCTGCAGAGCATTGCCGACCAGCTTGACGCGGCGTTTTCGCGCATGGGCGACCTGCTCGACGAGTGCTGACTGGCTCGCGTTGGCGGCATCATCCACCCCCTGTTACACTGCAAGCTCATCTGCACAAAGGAGCCTCTTGTGGCTACAGCCCTGCTGGAAATTGTTGATCTCGGTGACGGTGAAATCGTCCTGCAGCGGTCCGAGGACGATTCCGAGCCCCTGCTGCGCATACAGTTCTCCGATGAAGCTCGCGATTACCTGCTGGATAACGGCCTGGAAGTGGCGAAGGTTATGATTCAGGCGGGCATGCAGGCAGCCGCCAGTATCAGTGAAAAGGATCACCCTGACGACAGCGAGGACAGAGCGCGCACCGTGCACTGAGTCCTGTCGCAGCACGGTGTGGCGACGTGCGTTGGTGGCCTGCGAGATGGCTCTGCTAGCGCCGCAATATCCCCACACTCAACCCCTCTATCGCAAACGCCTGGGTGCGCAAATCCACCAGAATCGGCGCGTAGTCCGGGTTTTCGGCCTGTAGTTCGATCAGGTGGCGGCTGCTGCCACGCCGGAAGCGCTTTACCGTCACCTCGTCGTCGATACGCGCCACGACAATATCGCCATTGCGGGCTTCTGCTGTGCGGTGCACGGCGAGCAAATCTCCATCGAGAATACCCACGTCCTGCATGCTGTCGCCGGTAACCCTGAGCAGGTAATCCGCCGCGGGGCGGAAAAAATCCGCCGGTATGGCGCAATGGTCCTCGATGTGTTCCTGAGCCAATACCGGATTACCTGCCGCAACCCGCCCGATAATGGGCAGCCCCGGGTTTTCCGGCAGCCGGATACCGCGCGACGCACCGGCGATGATCTCAATGGCACCTTTGCGGGCCAGCGCTTTCAGGTGTTCTTCTGCCGCATTGGCGGATTTGAAGCCGAGCTCTCTGGCGATATCGGCCCTGGTTGGGGGATAGCCGGTCTGGTCGATGTGCTGACGGATTATGTCGAGCACCTGCTGCTGTCGCTGCGTGAGTTTGTCCATAACCCGTCCATCTGTGTTTTTGTACAGTGGCTGGGATTATATACAGTAATGCGCGGTGACGACAAGCAACGGCAGGCGTGTGTTTTGCCTAGCTGTCCTCGACGCCGAGCATGGTATCGGGTTCGATGGTGGACACCGGGCTGTTCCATTCTTCAGGGTGGTAGGGCTGGTCGGGGTCCTGGCCGTCCTCGTCATCAAGTTCGAAGGGCGTGCGCCAGTCCTCCGGGGCCGCGGCCTTCTGCAACTGCAGCATGCGCCAGACGTCCCGATCGTATTCGGCGACTTCGCCATCGAGGAACTGGGTTTCAATGGTGCGAGCGGCATCATCCAGCGCCACGACCTCGAACAGCGCGCCGGTTTCGATGTCTCTGTACCAGTTGCCAACAGCAGGGCTCAACATGCTCTGGTCTCCCTTTCCTCAGATTCGACTCACCTTGAACATACCATCTCGGTGTTGGCTGTCCATTATGAGTTGGTGATCTAAAAACCTGCTGTCTTCATAGCGTTTTATCCCCACCCAAATTTTACGCGGCAGATCAGTCGCTTGCGCGTCGCTGCAAGGGCGTGTCGGGAGGGCTGGGGCGCTGTTATACTTGCCGCCTCTGACAAGCGCGCGCCGAAAGAAGAAAATTGTCTAACCCCCGGGAATACAGGAGCTTGATGTAACGTGGAAGCGACAGAGGAATCACTGTCCCGGCTACTGGCGACCTACGGCCTCGATACACCGCTCGTGGCAATCGCGGGGGTGCTGCTGGCAGCGCTGCTTGCGCATTTGCTGCTCGGCATCCTGTTGCGCCGCTTGCATCGGGTTGCGGGCGTGAGCAGCAATCGCTGGGATGACATTTTCATCAGCGCGCTGGAGTCGCCGCTGCGTGTGGCGCTCTGGGTGATCGTATTCATGCTCATAATGAACATGCTGCCGATCGCCGAGAACCTGCAATCCCTGGTGTTGCGGGCCTACGATACTGTGTTGATCCTCTTGCTCACCTGGTTTCTGCAACGCCTGATTTTTGGGGCCGAGGAAGAGCTCTTGTGCCCGGCGCGCGGTCACACCGCATCCACAGACAAGGCGGCGGTGCGCTCCACCGCCAAGTTGATGCGGGTCATCCTGTGGATACTCGCCGGGCTTATGGCGCTGCAGAGTGTCGGGGTGTCCATTTCCGGCCTGCTGGCCTTTGGCGGTATCGGCGGGATAGCCGTGGGTTTTGCCGCCAAGGACCTCATGGCCAATTTCTTTGGCGGCATGAGCATCTACCTGGACCGTCCCTTTACCCCCGGGGACTGGATCCGCTCCCCGGACCGGGAAATTGAAGGGACGGTAGAGGACATCGGCTGGCGCCTCACACGCATACGAACCTTTGACCAGCGGCCGTTGTATGTCCCCAATGCGGTGTTCACGCAGATTTCTGTGGAGAACCCTTCGCGCATGTTCAATCGGCGTATTTACGAGACCATTGGCTTGCGCTACCAGGATTCAGGCAAGCTGGCAGATATCGTCAGCGACGTGCGCCAGATGCTGGAGAATCATCCGGGTATCGACCTGAACCGCACGCTAATCGTCAACTTCGTGTCCTTCGGACCGTCCTCGCTGGACTTTTTCATTTACACCTTCACCCGCACCACGGTCTGGGTGGAGTACCACGCGATCAAGCAGGATGTGCTGCTGCAGGCGTTGCGCATCATCCACGATCATGGCGCCGATGTGGCATTCCCGACCCGTACCCTGCATCTGGACAGCGCGCCGCCAGAGCTTGCACGCGCCACTGACGGTGAGCAGTCATGAGCGCTGATGCTACGGCGCCCTGCATCGGTATTATCGGCGGAACGGGTATCCACCAGATCGAGGGCCTGGAACTCCTGCGCGAGCACGCCGGGGAGAACAGTTACGGCGCTCCGTCGCGCCCCCTGCAGGAAGGCGTGCTGAATGGCCAGTGCGTGTTTTTCCTGCAGCGCCACGGCAGTCCGCGGGCCATTCCGCCGCACTTGATCAACTACCGGGCGAACATCGAGGCGATGCGCGCTCTGGGCGTTACCCACCTGATCGGTATCAACGCCGTCGGCGGCATCAGTGCGGATATGCAGCCCGGCCGCCTGGTGGTGCCGGACCAGCTGGTGGATTACACCTGGGGGCGCGAGCACACGTTTGACGATGGGAGCAATGGGACACTACAGCATATCGATTTCACCCAGCCCTACGATCAGGCCCTGCGGCTGGCGATTATCGACAGTGCGGAAGCAGCGGGCATTCCTCATGAACCCTGTGGGGTACATGCGGTTACCCAGGGGCCCAGGCTGGAGACGGCCGCCGAAGTGCGCCGTTTTGCCGGGGATGGTTGCGACGTGGTGGGCATGACCGGCATGCCGGAAGCGGCCCTGGCACGCGAATGCGGTATCGCTTATGCAACTATTTGCATGGTGGTGAATGCCGCTGCCGGATTGGGCGACCTGCCCCTCACGCAGGACACCATGCGTGACATCCTGCAGCGCGAGGCGGCGGTGGTCAGGCGCCTGCTGGGTCGGCTACTGCCGCAGCTGGCGTCTGCGGGCCTTGAATAAGCTCCAGCACCTCACGGTCGTAGGCCGCTGCGTGCAGCGCCTCCGTGTCCAGAGGGGTGAGCTTGATCACAACCCCCATGAGCGGGTGATCGATATAGTGCACCTCGTTTGAGCGCATGCGACGCTGCTGTTGCAGTAGAACCGCGTGCCGGTAGGGGTAGACGGGCGCGGCAGTGGCTGTCGCCTCCTCCAGCAGCCCCGGCGCGGCGTCCCATGCGGGATCGTAGCCTGTCACCGCACTCAGCACACCGGCGTCTGCTTCCGGCAGGAGTGCGGCGGGCACCCGCTCCTGCGACACGGGCCCGAGCGGGGGCGGGGGCATCCGCCAGGTGCCCGGCAGGTAGTCACCGCTGGTATTCAGCCATAATTGGGTATCCACATGCAGGAATCGGGAGCGATGCAGTCGCACAGTGCCCTGCAGCGCGGGGTAGCTTTGCTGGTCGCCTGACTGGTCGAGTACGATGGGCAGGGCGCTACGGGCGCCGCCCACCGGCTGCCACCACACCTCGTGGAACAGCACACGATAAGGGCCGTTGCGCTCCATGTAGGCAGCTTTACCGCGAAACTCGCGCGCCTGGGCCGGCAGCGTCAGGAAGGGCGTGGGGAGCCGGGCTTTATCCGGCGCTTCGGGCACCTCGGTGACAGCACCCAGGTCGTCGCTTACACCGTCAAGCGCACCGCCTGAGGCTTCTGCGGTTGTTGGCGGTGGCGCGGCATCATCCAACGCTGCGGGGGAGGGGATGCGGCGCAAGTGGAGCAGTTGTTTTCCGTTGGCATCAACCTCGCTATGGCTGGCGTCTGGCGTGCGCTCAAGATTTGCGCGCAGTCGCTGCGGATCGAGCAGGAATCGGTACGCCTCCGGATAGGCGAGCCGAGGCAGGGGCTCCCACTGTTCCGCCCGCTGCGCCGCCGGGTTGGTATGCGCGACAACCAGCAATTCCACCTGATACCAGTTCTGCTCGCGCTCCTGTGCCTGGGCCGGCGCGAGCGAGAAAGCCAGGGCTGCCGCCAGGAAAGCAAGCAGAGTGCGTGTCGGGTGAGAAATCATCAGGCGGCATCGTCCGTGGCGTCAGCGGCAAAGGTGTCCAGCAGCTCGTCGGCAAACTGCTGGCGCTGTTCGGGGTTGTCCAGGCTGCGCTTGAAACGCAGGCGGGTGGCACCGGCGAGCTGATAGCCCTTCGGATCTGACTGCACCAGCTTCACCAGGCTCAACGGGTTCACCCGTGTGGACTCCCGGAAATCGATGTTACCACCGCCGGGGCCAACCTCAATGCCCGCAATACCCAGCTGTTCGGCGCGGATACGCAGTCGCGCGACCTGCACCAGATTCTTGATCTGTTGCGGCAACAGGCCGAAACGGTCGATCATCTCTACCTGAATGTCGCGCAGCGCCTGCTCGTTCTGGGCTGCCGCGATGCGCTTGTACAGCACCAGACGCGTGTTGATGTCTGGCAGGTAGTCTTCGGGAATCAGCGCCGGCACATGCAGATTGATCTCGGTGCCGGCATCCAGCGGCGCATCGGCATTGGGGATCTCGCCGCGTCGCAGGGCGGCCACCGCCCGCTCCAGCATGCGCATGTAGAGGGCAAAGCCAACACTGTGAATCTGCCCACTCTGCTCATCACCTAGCAGCTCACCGGCGCCGCGAATCTCCAGGTCGTGGGTCGCCAGCAGGTACCCGGCGCCGAGGTCACCGGCGGCTTCAATGGCCTCCAGGCGCTTTTCCGCGTCCGGCGTAATCGCCGAACGTGGCGGGCACAGCAGATAGGCGTAGGCCTGATGATGTGAGCGCCCGACACGGCCACGCAGCTGGTGCAGCTGGGCGAGTCCGAACTTGTCTGCGCGTTCAATGATGATGGTGTTGGCGGTGGGGACGTCAATTCCCGTTTCGATAATCGTGGTGCACAGCAGAATATGGTGGCGCTGGTGATAGAAGGCCGACATCACCTGTTCCAGCTCTGTCTCGCGCATCTGCCCGTGGGCGATGCCAATCGAGAGATCCGGCAGCAGCTCGCGTAACTTGCGCCCCGCTTCCTCGATACTCTTGACCTCATTGTGCAGGTAGTAAACCTGCCCGCCGCGCAGCGTTTCGCGCAGTACTGCCTCCCGAATCAGGGCGATGTTGTGCTCGCGCACGAAGGTCTTGATAGAAAGACGGCGGGCGGGTGGTGTGGCAATGATAGACAGGTCCCGCATGCCGCCCAGGGCCATGTTCAGCGTGCGCGGTATCGGTGTGGCGGTCAGGGTAAGAATGTCCACTTCGGCGCGCAGGGCCTTGATTGCCTCTTTCTGTTTGACGCCAAAACGATGCTCCTCGTCGATGATCAGCAGGCCCAGATCATGGAAGCGGAAGTCGCTGGAGAGTAGCTTGTGGGTACCCACGAGGATGTCTATGGCGCCGTCGGCAACCCGTTGTAGCACGCCGCCGAGGTCCTTGCCGCTCTTGAAGCGTGACACCACCTCCACGGTCACAGGCCAGTCGGCGAAGCGATCGGCAAACGAGTTGTAGTGCTGTTGGGCGAGCAGGGTGGTGGGGACCAGCACCGCCACCTGCTTGCCGTTGCGCGCGGCAATGAACGCCGCGCGCATGGCTACCTCGGTTTTCCCAAAGCCCACATCGCCGCACACCAGGCGGTCCATGACCCGCGTCGCGGTCATGTCGCCGATAACCGCCTCAATTGCCGCCGCCTGATCCGCGGTCTCCTCAAACGGGAAGCTCGCTGCGAACTGTTCGTACTCCAGCGCTGGCAACTCGAAACAAAAGCCCTTGCGTGCCTCGCGGCGGGCGTAAACGTCCAGTAGCTGCGCGGCCACGTCGCTGGCTTTTTCCGTGGCTTTGCGGCGCGCCTTTTCCCACTGTTCGGAGCCCAGTTTGTGCAGCGGTGCCAGGTCCGGGTCACTGCCGGCATAGCGGCTCACCAGGTGCAGGGACGCAACGGGCACGTAGAGTTTGCTGCCCTGGGCGTATTCCAGCATCAGGAACTCGCTATCGGCTCCATCAACCTCCAGGGTCTGCAGTCCCAGGTAGCGCCCCACGCCGTGCTCAAGGTGCACGACTGGGACGCCTTCGCGCAGCTCGTTGATGTCGCGAAAAACGTTCTCAGCCTGGGTTTCGTCAACCTTGCTGCGGCGGCGGCGCTGGGCAACCCGGTTGCCAAACAGCTGCGCCTCGCACACCAGTGCCGGGGCGTCCTCGCCGAAGTACATGCCGCGGTCGATGGGCGCGGTGCTGATGGCAAAGCGCAGGCCGGAGGCGAGAAAATCGGCCCAGTCCGCCACTTCGGGCGGTGTCAGTCCGTGGGCTGCCAGGTTTTCCAGCAGTACCTCCCGGCGGCCGGCGGATTCGGCACAGAGCAATAGCGGCCCGGTGTGCTGTTGCATGAAATGTTGTAGCCGCTCGGCCGGTGTTTGCCGTGCGCCCTGGGTGCTCAGGTCGGGCAGCGCCTGCGACGGGCTGGCAACGTGCACCGGGGCTTCCGGATTGCGCCGCAGCTCCAGTACCGGGCAGCGGCCCAGCAGGTGATAGAGCTCCTCGACTGGTGTAAAACAGCGCGCCGGCGGCAGCAGCGGTCGGCGCGGATCAATGCCGTATTCCGTGTGGCGGTGTTCGGCATCTGCCCAGAAGCGCTGTGCCGCCCGGTAGTGGTCGCCGACGGCGATGACGGGTGTGCCCGCGGGCAGGTAGTCAAACAGGGTAGCGCAGGCTTCGAAGAACAGCGGCAGGTAATATTCGCAGCCACCGGGCGCACGCCCGGCGCTGACTTCGCGGTAGGTGGGGCAGGCATCGTGATCGACATCAAAGGCGTCGTACCAGTTCAAGCGGAAACGCTCGATGGCCGCCGGGTTCAGCGGGTATTCCCGGGCCGGCAGCAGGTTGATGGCGCTGACCTTCTCCAGCGTACGCTGGGTGTCGGGGCTGAAGGTGCGCAGGCTGTCAACCTCGTCATCCAGCAGGTCCACCCGGTAGGGCAGGTCGCTGCCCATCGGGAAAATGTCCAGCAGCGAGCCGCGCAGGGCAAACTCGCCATGTTCGTAGACGGTTTCGACGTTGCGGTATCCGTTGCGCTCCAGGTTGCGGCGGAAGGATTCTCGATCCAGCACCTGTCCGGGCTCCAAGACCAGGCTGGACCCCGCCACGTAGTGCACGGGGGGCAGGCGGTGCATCAGGGTGGACATCGGCACGACCAGGATGCCCGCTGCCAGGCTGGGCAGCCGGTACAGTGTTTCCAGTCGTTCGGACACGATGTCCTGATGCGGTGAGAAGTTGTCGTAGGGCAGGGTTTCCCAGTCGGGAAAGGCGAGAATGTCGATCTCTTCCGCCAGGAAGAAGGGCAGCTCCCGTTCCAGCGCGAGGGCCGAGCTGGTGTCCGCCGTAATCACCAGCAACAGGCTGTCGGGGCGCGCGAGCTCCGCGACCAGCCGCGCTTCGGCACAGCCGTGGAAGGGGCCAATCGACGTGCGGGTGCCGGATTTGGCGGGCCAGGGTGTGCTGGCGAGCAGGGATGTGTACATGAAAACCCGGTGTTTCAGTGCGGAAGGGGCGCTTATTGTAAAGCGCTGGGTGAAAAGTACCACTGTGCCTTGCCCTTGCAGGGATGCGGCGGGATAATACGCGCCCGTTGCAACCCGTATTCCCCCTCACACAGGTGACAGACGAGTGAACGAACGCAAGCGAGAGCGTCCTGACGACTATTTCAAAGACTGGAAAGAGCGCGAGGCGCTGGCCGAAGGCATGATCCCCCTCGTGGGTGAGCTGTCCCGCCGCAAGAATGTGAAGTGCTACATCTACGGCAAGTCGCTGGTCAACCAGTCAGTCACCCAGATTATGAAGGACCACCGCTATGTGCGGCAGGTAGAGGAAAACGAGCTCTCCGAGTTCGAAACCTTCCCGATCATCAAGTCGCTGTCTGCACTGGACCTCGGCCCGGCGCATATCGATATCGGCCGGCTCGCGGTGCAGTACTACGACAAGGGCGAGGGTGCCGGCCTCAGCGTCGACGATTACGTTCGCCAGGAAGTCGCGGACCTGATCGGCGCGCGTCCGGAGCCCGGGCACGCCCCGGTTGATGTCGTGCTGTACGGGTTCGGCCGCATCGGGCGGCTTATGGCGCGTATCCTGATTGACAAGACAGACGGCGGCGAGTCGCTGCGCCTGCGTGCGGTGGTCGTACGCAAGGGCTCTGCCCCCGATGACCTGGTCAAGCGTGCCAGCCTGCTGCGCCGCGACTCGGTACACGGCGCCTTCGATGGCACTATCCGTGTGGATGAGGAGCGCCAGTCCTTTGTTGCCAACGGCAACGAGGTGAAGGTGATTTACGCCGATTCGCCCGATAGCATCGACTACACGGAATACGGCATCAACAATGCCATTGTGGTCGACAACACCGGCGTCTGGCGTGACCAGGAAGGCCTGTCGCGGCACCTGCAGTCCAAGGGGGTCGCCAAAGTCATCCTCACCGCACCTGGCAAGGGCGACATGAAGAACGTGGTCGCCGGCATCAACAATGACATGATTGACGCTGCGGACACGATCATTTCCGCTGCGTCCTGCACCACCAACGCCATTGTGCCCCCGCTCAAGGCGATGGATGATCGCTATGGCATCATCAGCGGTCACGTGGAAACCGTGCACGCCTATACCAACGACCAGAACCTTATCGATAACTACCACAAGGCCGATCGCCGCGGGCGCAGCGCGCCGCTGAACATGGTGATCACCGAAACCGGTGCCGCCAAGGCGGTGGCCAAGGTGCTGCCGCAACTCGCGGGCAAGCTTACCGGCAACGCGATCCGCGTACCCATTCCCAACGTGTCCATGGCTATTCTCAACCTGACACTGGGGCGCGCCACCACCAAGGAAGAAGTCAACGAGTACATGCGCCACATGGCCCTGCACTCCACCATGCGCAAGCAAATCGACTACTCCAACTCGCCCGAGGTGGTATCCAGCGATTTCGTCGGCTCGCGCCACGCCTGCATCTTTGACGCCCAGGCGACCATCGTCAACGGCACGCAGGCCGTGCTGTACCTGTGGTACGACAACGAGTTCGGCTATAGCTGCCAGGTGTATCGCATCCTTGAGCAGGTATCCGGCATACGCTACGCCCGCTACCCCAGGAATTCCTGAGGCCCGCGGCGGGGTGCCGCACGCATGTGTGGAAACAGCGTGAAGTGCGGCTTGCGCAGTGGTGTTTTGGCGCAGGCTTCCGTTATAATGCGCGCGGCCCGGGACAGGGTGGCTGCGCTTGATTCCTCCGGCCCGGCAAGGTGCATGGAAAGCCTTGCGCCTCGCCGCTGCCAGCTGTGGAGCACAGGCTTCACACACGGCTCTGGCCGCCACAAATACTGACGAACCTGTAGGCAGATCGTATGATCAAGATCAAGCGGGGCATGGATATTCCCATCCAGGGCGCCCCCCAGCAAACGATTGAAGAAGCTTCTCCGGCGCGTGCCGTGGCGCTGGTGGGCCCGGATTACGTCGGTATGAAACCGACCATGGAAGTGGCAGAGGGCGACCGGGTAAAGGCCGGCCAACTGCTCTTCACCGACAAGAAGACCGCAGGCGTGCGTTACACGGCACCTGCGGGGGGCGTGGTGGCCGCCATCAACCGCGGCGCGCGCCGCGCCCTGCAGTCGGTGGTGATCGAGGTGGAGGGCGATGCCTCCGAGAGTTTCACTGCCTACAGTGCCGACGAAGCGCGCAAGCTGGGCAGCGAGACCATTCGCGAACACCTCAACAACGCGGGACAGTGGACCGCACTGCGCACCCGTCCGTTCAGCCGCGTGCCGGCCCTGGACGCCGAGGCGGCGGCGATTTTCATTACCGCGATCGATACCCATCCGCTCGCGGCCGATCCGTCAGTGGTCATTGCAGCGGAGCCCGACGCTTTCGCCCTGGGGCAGGACATCCTCGCCCAGCTCACGACCGGTACGGTTTACCTGTGCGCAGCCCCCGGTGCCAACCTGCCCACAGGTCAAGCACAAAACATACAGCTGGCGGAGTTTGGCGGACCGCACCCTGCGGGCCTTGCGGGTACACATATCCATTTCCTCGAGGGCGGCGTCACGGCGACCAAGGTTGTCTGGACCATTGGCTACCAGGACGTGATTGCCGTCGGTCGCCTGTTCCTCGACGGTGCCATTTACACCTCGCGCGTGATCGCGCTGAGCGGGCCGCAGGTGGTCAAGCCGCGGTTGCTGCGCACGCGCATGGGTGCCGACCTCCAGGCCCTGTGTGCCGGCGAAACAAAAGATGGCGACAACCGGGTCATTTCCGGTTCGGTGCTTGGCGGCCGTCGCGTACAGGCGCCGACAGCCTATCTGGGGCGCTACCACAATCAGGTCTCCGTGCTGCTTGAGGGCCGTCAGCGGGCCTTCATGGGCTGGCTGTCACCCGGCGTGGAAAAACATTCCAATCTGGGCATCTACCTCAGCAGCCTGTTTGGCCTCAAGCCCCTGGCCATGACGACCACCACCAATGGCAGCCAGCGTGCCATGGTGCCGGTGGGCACCTATGAAACGGTGGTGCCGCAGGATTATCTCCCCACGCACCTCTTGCGGGCGCTGATTGTAGGTGACACCGAGACTGCCCAGTCGCTGGGTTGCCTCGACCTCGACGAAGAAGATCTGGCGCTGTGCACCTACGTGTGCCCCGGCAAGTATGAGTACGGTCCCATTTTGCGGGACAACCTGACACGCATCGAGAAGGAGGGTTAGACCGTGGGACTGCGCAAGATCCTTGACGGTGTTGAGCACCACTTTGAAGAGGGGGGACGCTTCAAGCAGTGGTATCCGCTCTACGAAGCGGTGGATACCATTTTCTATTCGCCCTCCTCGGTAACGCGGAGCACGGCACATGTTCGCGACGGTGTGGACCTGAAGCGGATCATGATCACGGTCTGGTTCGCCACGTTCCCGGCCATGTTCTACGGCATGTACAACCTGGGGTTCCAGGCCAACGACATCCTCGCCGCCACGGGCGGATCGGTGGACGGCTGGCGCGGCAGCCTCATTGCCGCCTTCGGTGGCTACGACGCGTCCAGTCTCTGGGACTGCTTTTTCTTCGGCGCGCTGTACTTTCTGCCCATTTATGCCACCACCTTCCTGGTCGGCGGCTTCTGGGAAGTGTTGTTCGCCATGAAGCGCGGCCATGAGGTGAACGAGGGCTTCTTCGTCACTTCGATTCTCTTTGCCCTGATCTGCCCGCCGGATGTGCCCCTGTGGCAGGTGGCCCTGGGAATCAGCTTCGGTGTGGTTATCGGCAAGGAAGTGTTCGGCGGTACCGGGAAGAACTTCCTTAACCCGGCTCTCACCGGTCGCGCGTTCCTCTACTTCGCCTATCCGGCGCAGATGTCCGGTGACGGCGTGTGGACGGCGGTAGATGGCTATACCGGTGCCACGCCACTGTCGATTGTGGCGTCGGACGGAATTTCCGGGCTCGCCCAGGAGCAAATCACCTGGATGCAGGCTTTTGTAGGCAACATCCACGGCTCCATTGGTGAAACATCAACCTTGGCGATTCTCATCGGTGGCGCCGTATTGATGTTGATGCGTATCGCTTCCTGGCGCATTGTCGCCGGTGTGTTCCTCGGCATGGTCGCGCTGTCATCGCTGTTCAACCTGATTGGCTCCGACACCAACCCGATGTTCAACATGCCGTTCTACTGGCACCTGGTGGTGGGCGGCTTCGCGTTTGGCATGATGTTCATGGCCACCGACCCGGTGTCTGCCGCCTACACCAATACCGGCAAGTTTGCCTACGGCATACTGATCGGTGTGATGTGTGTGCTGATCCGCGTGGTCAACCCCGCCTTTCCTGAAGGCATCATGCTGGCCATCCTGTTTGCCAACCTGTTTGCGCCGCTGATGGACCATTTCGTGATCCAGTCAAACATCAAACGGAGGCTTGCCCGTGTCTAAGAATGACGGCATCAGTAAGACCCTGCTGGTCGCCTTCGCGCTGTGTATTGTGTGTTCCGTGGTGGTCTCAACCGCCGCGGTGATGCTCAAGCCTGCGCAGGAAGCGAACAAAACACTGGACCGCAAACGCAATATCCTTGCCGCCGCCGGTATGCTGGATGAAGAACGCTCCATTGAGGAGCAGTTCGCGCAGGTGAAAACCCGCGTGGTGGACCTGCGCACTGGCGAGTTCACCGATGCGGTTGACCCCGCCAGCTATGAGCAGATCAAAGCGGCGAAAGAGCCCGAACGCTCCACCAATTTGAGCAAGTCGGAAGATATTGCCGGCATTGGCAGCCGCGAACACTACGCACTGGTCTATCTGGTTGAGGGCAGTGGTGGAGACATCGACAAGCTGATCCTGCCGGTTCGCGGCTACGGCCTCTGGTCGACCCTCTACGGCTTTATTGCGCTGGAGTCGGATGCCAACACCGTTGCCGGGCTCGGCTTCTACGAGCACGGAGAAACACCAGGTCTCGGCGGCGAAGTCGATAACCCCCGCTGGAAAGCACAGTGGCCGGGCAAGAAAGTCTATCGCGATGGGGACGTTGCCCTGTCGCTGGCCAAGGGCAGCGTCGACCCCGGCAGCGCCGATGCGCCCTGGCGCGTCGATGGCCTGTCCGGCGCCACGCTGACGTCGCGTGGCGTCACGCAACTGGTTCATTTCTGGCTCGGCGAGCAGGGTTATGAATCGTTCCTCAACAACCTGAAAGCAGGGGAGGCCTGAGATGTCATCGGTCAAGGACACCCTCGTTACGCCCATTTTCAAGAACAACCCGATTGCCCTGCAGATCCTTGGTATCTGCTCGGCGCTGGCCGTCACCTCGTCTCTGCAGGTCACGGTGGTGATGTGTATTGCACTGACCCTGGTTACCGCCTTTTCCAACCTGTTCATCTCCGCGATACGCACCCAGATTCCGGGCAGTATTCGCATCATCGTGCAGATGACGGTGATCGCGTCCTTGGTAATTGTGGTTGACCAGGTGCTGAAGGCCGTCGCCTACGACATCAGCAAGCAACTCTCGGTGTTTGTTGGCCTGATTATCACCAACTGTATCGTGATGGGGCGCGCGGAAGCGTTTGCGATGAAGAACCCGCCGCTGCCCAGCTTCTTCGACGGTATCGGCAATGGGCTTGGGTACAGTACGGTTCTGCTTGCGGTGGCATTCGTGCGCGAGCTGTTTGGCTCGGGCAAATTGTTTGGCATGGAAGTACTGCCCCTGGTTACCGAGGGTGGCTGGTACAACCCGAACGGGCTTTTGCTGCTGCCGCCCAGTGCGTTCTTCCTGATAGGCGGTTTTATCTGGATTCTGCGTAGCGTGGACAAGAAGCAGGTTGAAGAGCCCGACTTCCGCATGGCGAAGCATACGGCAGCCGAGGAGGGCGCGTAATGGAACAGTACCTGAGCCTGTTTATTCGGGCCGTGTTTATTGAAAACATGGCGCTGGCCTTCTTTCTCGGCATGTGTACCTTCCTCGCGATCTCCAAGAAGGTGCAGGCGGCGATTGGCTTGGGCATCGCTGTCATCGTGGTGCTCACCATTACGGTGCCCGTCAACAACCTGATCTACAACTACCTGCTCGCCGATGGCGCGCTGGCGTGGGCGGGGCTGCCTGACGTTGACCTGAGCTTCCTGGGGCTGCTCTCGTACATTGGCGTGATTGCGGCCATTGTCCAGATCATGGAGATGTTCCTCGACAAGTATGTCCCGGTTCTGTACAACGCGCTCGGCGTGTTCCTGCCCTTGATTACAGTAAACTGTGCGATTCTGGGTGCGGCGCTGTTCATGGTGGAACGCGACTATACCTTTGGTGAAAGCGTGGTCTTCGGTGCCGGTGCCGGTGTCGGCTGGGCGCTGGCGATTGTGGCGCTTGCGGGTATCCGCGAAAAGCTCAAGTACAGTGATGTGCCCGATGGCCTGCAAGGCCTTGGCATCACCTTCATCACGGTAGGGCTGATGTCTCTCGGCTTTATGTCTTTCGGTGGTATGAATCTCTAGGCGGAAGTGCTGTTATGAACCTGACGATCATCCTCGGTGTTACCATGTTCACGGCGATCGTGCTCGCCTTGGTCGCCATCATCCTGAGTGCACGCTCACGCCTGGTTAGCAGTGGCGAAGTCGCCATTGAAATCAACGGCGAGAAAACCATTCACGTCCCCGCGGGTGGCAAGTTGCTGCAGACGCTCTCCGAGAGCGGACTGTTCCTGCCCTCTGCCTGCGGCGGCGGAGGCACCTGTGCACAGTGCAAATGCATCATCACCGAGGGCGGCGGTGCCATGTTGCCCACGGAAGAGGGGCATTTCACCAAGCGCGATGCGCAGGAAGGCTGGCGCCTGAGCTGTCAGACCGCCGTCAAGCAGGACATGAAAATCGAAGTGCCGGAGGAAGTCTTCGGCGTGAAGCAGTGGGAGTGCACGGTAGAGAGCAACCCCAACGTTGCCACTTTCATCAAGGAGCTGACACTCAAACTGCCTGAAGGGGAGAACGTCGATTTCCGTGCCGGCGGTTACGTGCAGCTGGAGTGCCCGCCACACCTGGTGAAATACAAGGATTTCGATATCGACGAGGAGTACCGCGGCGATTGGGAGCGGTTCGGATTCTTCAAGCTGGAGTCCAAGGTAGAGGAAACCACCATCCGTGCCTATTCGATGGCCAACTACCCTGAAGAGCGCGGCCTGGTTAAATTCAATATTCGTATCGCCACGCCCCCCCCCGGCAGTGAAGGTATCCCGCCCGGTATCATGTCGTCCTGGGTCTTTAACCTGAAGCCCGGTGACAAGGTGAAGGTGTACGGTCCCTTCGGCGAGTTCTTCGCCAAGGACACAGACGCCGAGATGATCTTTATCGGCGGTGGCGCAGGTATGGCGCCCATGCGCTCGCACCTGTTCGACCAGCTCAAGCGCCTGCACAGCAAGCGCAAGATTTCCTTCTGGTACGGCGCCCGCTCGCTGCGCGAAATGTTCTACGTGGAAGACTACGACCAGCTCGCCGCGGAAAACGATAACTTCGAATGGCACGTTGCTCTCTCGGACCCGCAGCCAGAAGACAACTGGGATGGCCTGACCGGGTTCATCCACAATGTGCTGTACGAAGAGTACCTCAAGGACCACCCCGCGCCTGAAGATTGCGAGTTTTACATGTGCGGTCCGCCAATGATGAACGCCGCTGTCGTGCGCATGCTGACGGATATGGGCGTTGAGCCGGAAAATATCCTGCTGGACGACTTCGGCGGGTGATGCAGCGCCACGAGCTCAGTGAAAGCCACTCTTCGGGGTGGCTTTTTTGTAGGCCAGTCTGCTTTCTGTTGGCCGGCATACTGCTGCTCGCCGCGTGTTCGCAGCCCGACTCCGGCGTAGCCCTGTCCGGCGCTACCATGGGCACGACCTGGCACGTGACCTACCTGCCGGGCCCACAGACAGCACCACCGGAACAGGTGCAGGCAAGCCTGGAAGGCCTGTTGGTGAGCGTGAATGACAGTATGTCCACCTGGCAGGTTGACTCGGAAATCAGCCGCTTCAACCGCGGTGTCGTCGGTAGCTGGGTGCCCGTGTCCGGCCACTTCGCACGCGTTATGGCCGAGGCTCTGCGCATCGGCGAGCGCTCCGGTGGTGCCTATGATGTCACCGTGGGGCCGCTGGTCGAACTCTGGGGCTTTGGCCCTGTCCAACCCCGTATGGAGTTGCCGCAGACCAGCGCTATTGACGCCGCCCGCAACCGTGTCGGTCAACAGTTCATCGAATTCGATGGCGAGTTGCAACGCCTGCGCCGCCTGCGCAAGGTAGAACTGGATCTGTCCTCCATCGCCAAGGGCTACGCTGTCGATGTGCTGGCGAATGCGCTGAGCGAACAGGGTATCGACAGCTTTCTGGTTGAAGTGGGCGGTGAGATGCGCGTTGCCGGCAGCAGCCCGCGGGGCGACGCCTGGCGCATCGCCGTGGAGCGGCCCGAGCCCGGCGCGCGAGCCGTTGCCCTGGGTATTGCACTGGAAGATATCGCCGTGGCCACCTCGGGCGACTACCGCAACTACTTCGAGCTGGAGGGGCGGCGCTACTCTCACAGTATCGACCCGCGAACCGGCTACCCGGTGGCACACGATCTGGTTTCTGTCACCGTGTTGGCGGACGACTGCATGACCGCAGACGGCTGGGCCACTGCCCTCACAGTACTCGGCGCCGATGAAGCGTTGGCGCTGGCAGAAGCCGAGGGGCTGGCCGTCTATTTGATGCGACGCGACGGTGAGCGTATTGTGCCGCTGTACTCCAGCGCGTTTGCGCCGTGGCTGGAACAGAGCACCCCGACCCAATAGCGGCTACGGGCCGCGAGGAATAAAGTGATGACCGAATTTCTGCTGGCAGCTGTCTTCATGGCGATCGTCATGGGTATCATGGCCGTGGGTGTGATCATGGGCCGCGGGCCCATCAAGGGGTCCTGCGGCGGCATGGGCGCACTGGGTTTCGACACCGCCTGCGACATCTGTGGCGGCGACCCCGGCCGCTGTGAAAAGGAAACCCGTAACGGCAAAGCAGGCGACGAGGACACCGATCCGCGTTTCTATTCGGCTGATCGCTGACACCGACACACCTGCAGGTAACTCCCCTGGGCCTTCACTACGCTATTTTCGTCGGCTTGCGCTACAGCTTCAGTCGCCGACGTAATCGCTTTGCCAGTGTTATCGCCACGGCATCCATGCTGGGCATGGTGTTGGGTGTGGCTAGCCTGATTACGGTGCTCTCCATAATGAACGGCTTTGCCGGCGAGCTGCGCGAGCGCATTCTCGCCCTGGTGCCTCACGGGTTTGTGGTAGCGCAGGAAGGGCGTGTTGCCGGCTGGACACAGCTTGCAGGCCAACTTGCCGCGCAACCGGATGTGCTTGCGGTCGCGCCCTATCTGGCGGACAAGGTTATTCTCGCGAGCCGCGGCACAGCACGCGGCGCCAATCTCACCGCAATCGATGTTGAACGTCAGGCCGGGGTGTCTGGCGTAGGTGACGCCATGGTGGCAGGGACGCTGGCTGAGCTCGAGCAGCAGCCTTTCAGCATTGTGCTGGGTGCGGCTCTGGCGCGCGGGCTCGGCGTTGCCCCGGGTGATAGCATCGACGTGACCTTGCCGAGCCTTACGGTGACGCCACTGGGCACGTTCCCGCGCAGCAAGCGTTTGCACGTGGTCGGCCTGTTTGCCGTGAATGCCCAGCCCGATAGCTATCAGGCCTATGTTTCCCTGGCGACTGGCCAGCGGCTGTTCGGCGCCGGTGACACGGTTGATGGCTTGCAGCTGCGCACCGCGGACCTGATGACGGCACCGCAGCAGCTGGCGGCGCTGGCGGCTGTTTTGCCACCGGGTGTGCAGGTCCGCGACTGGACGCAAACCCAGGGTAGCCTGTTTCGTGCGGTGAAAATGGAGAAGATCATGGTGGGTCTGCTGTTACTCAGTGTCGTTGCCGTGGCGGCGTTCAATATCGTGTCCACACTGGTGATGGCCGTAGCGGAAAAGCGCGGCGATATCGCGGTACTGCGCACAATGGGCGCGCGCTCAGGGGAAATCATGGCGATTTTTCTGGCCCATGGCCTGGGGCTGGCCTGTACCGGCATCGGCGTGGGCGCCGTGCTGGGCGTGGCGCTGGCGAGCCACATCGCCCGCCTGACGGCGTCGCTGGAGCAGTGGTTTGGCGTCAAGCTGTTCGATCCCTCTGTGTATTTCATCAGTGAACTACCGGCTCGCCTGCAGGGCCAGGATGTGGCGGCGGTGATTGTGGCCTCGCTGCTGTTGAGCCTGCTGGCGAGCGTCTATCCCGCCTGGCGGGCTTCGCGCATCGCGCCCGCCGAGGTGCTGCGTTATGAATGACGCGTTGGTATTGCGCTGCGAACAGTTGGGCCGGGTGTACCGGGACGGCAGCCGTGAAGTCCAGGTACTCAATGGCGTGGAGCTGGCGCTGCGCCAGGGCGAAAAGATAGCCATCGTGGGCGCATCAGGCTCCGGTAAGTCGACCCTGCTGAATCTCCTGGGTGGCCTGGACACGCCAAGCCGGGGGCGGGTAATGATTCGCGGCCAGGACCTGGCAGCGCTGGGCGAGCGCGCGCTCTGCCGCTGGCGCAATCAGCACCTGGGCTTTGTCTATCAGTTTCACCACCTGCTACCGGAGTTCGACGCGCGCGAAAACGTCGCCATGCCGCTGTTGATCGGCGGGGCGGGGCGGCGCAGCGCCTGGCAGGCTGCGGAGGCGGTTCTGGCGCAGGTCGGCATGCAGCATCGTCTGCAGCACCGCCCGGGGGAGTTGTCGGGCGGCGAGCGCCAGCGTGTCGCCATTGCACGGGCGCTGGTCACCCAGCCCGACTGTGTGCTGATGGACGAGCCCACCGGAAACCTTGACCCGGAATCCGCCGAACAGGTGCTGGCACTGATTGACTCCCTGAGTGCGGCCAGTACCGGCTTTGTTGTGGTTACGCATGACCCGCGCATAGCACAGCGCATGGACCGCACGCTGGAGCTGCGCCAGGGCGCGCTGCTGGAGCAGGCCCTTGCGCCTGCGTGATCAGGGGCGTATCGCCCTGCGCTACAGTTTCGCTTTCGGGCGCGGGTACCTGTCGACGTTCCTGGCGTCACTGTCGGCGCTGGGGCTGATTCTGGCGATCGGCTTGCTGGTTGCCGTGCTGTCGGTGATGAATGGTTTTGACAAGGAAATGCGCGAACGGATTCTTGCACTGGTACCGCACATTACCGTGTATGGCACAGACCCGCTGGTGGATTGGCAGCCGGTCGCCAGCGCCCTGGCGGCGCGCCCGGAGGTGCAGTCAGTGCAGCCCTTTGTCCAGTTTGATGCCCTGTTCATGCGCGGGCGGGATATCGAAACCGGTATCGGTATGGGGCTGCCGGCCGCGCAAACTGATGGACTGCTCGCCGCACTCGACCCGGCGCTGCAACGGCGGTTCAACGAGGCATCAAGCGGGCTGCTGTTAGGCAGCGGCCTCGCCGCCCGCCTCGGTGCAAAACCGGGGGATTCGCTCACTCTGATCGTTCCCGGCAGCGATAGCAGCAACCCCGCGGCAACCCGGTTTGCGGCGGTCACCTTGCTCGGCCTGTTTGCCACCGGTACTGAGCTGGACGAGTCCGCCGCGGTGATCAGCCTGGAGCTGGCATCCGAGTTGGCAGGCCTGGCGGGGGCCGTGAGCGGCATGCAGTTGCGGGTTGATGATTTATTCAACGTGCACGGTCTTGGCTGGGCGCTGTTGGCAGATTTGCCGCCGGGCTACTACACCACCAACTGGATGATGACGCACGGCAACCTGTATTCCGCCATACAGCTCTCTCGCGACCTGGTAAGTATCCTGCTGTTCTCCATTATCGGCGTGGCGGCCTTCAACGTGGTGTCGTCGCTGGTGCTGGTGGTCTTCGACAAGCAGGGCGATATCGCGATTCTTCGTACCCTGGGTGCCTCCGGCAGCGACATTACAGGTATTTTTCTCCTCCAGGGAGCCATGATCGGCGTGCTGGGCGCGGTGCTCGGCAGTGTATTTGGCGTCTTGCTGAGCCTGGGCATTCCGCAACTGGTGGCGGGGCTAGAGCATGTGCTGGGCATTCGCTTTCTCAGCACAGACGTCTACCCGGTGTCGTTCCTGCCGGTGGAAATACTCGTGTCGGACGTGCTTTGGGTGTCGCTGGTGGCGTTCACTCTTTGCGTGCTGGCCGCGCTGTATCCGGCGCGCCGGGCGGCTCGTCTTGCGCCGGCCCAGATTCTTCACCAGGAGCGCGTATAACGCGCTGCGCCCTTCGCGCCTGGCGCTTGCGCCAGTGGTGGCCCACACGCCAGCGCCACAGCAGGCTGACCGCCGTATAGCCCAGAGAACCGAACAACAACCCCGACAGCAGGCTGCCCACCAGTAACGGCTTCCAGATCATCTCGATACGGTCGGTGATCCAGGCCGCGCTGAGCTCGAACTCCAGTATGTGCACTGGCGCGTCTATCAACAAGGCGCCCACCCGGTAGGACAGATAGAACATCGCGGGCATGGTGAGGGGATTGGTGATCCACACCAGCGCCACGGACATGGGCAGGTTGCAGCGCAACAGCACCGCGAGTACGGCGGCCACCAGCATTTGCCCGGGAATGGGTAGAAACGCGACAAATACACCCACGAAAAAGGCCATCGACGCGGAATAGCGGTTGATGTGCCACAGGTTGGGCTGGTAGATCCAGTCGCCCAGCACACGCAAACTGTCGATGCGGCGTATGCGGGTGGGCGAGGGCAGCCACTGTTTGAGGGTCTTTCGGGGCATGTGGAAATCTGGCTGGCTTTGATGTGTATGGAGCCGCTAGGCCGTGTTTGAGTGGAATGACTTAACCACGGTAACTGTCAGGCCCGTATTATGGCGGCAAACAGTCGGCTAAACCACTGATGCCTGCGCAGCTGGTGGCGTTTATCGCCGGCGTAGCGCTCTGCTCCCTTGTGCCCTCTCCCGGCCCGGTGTGGCTCACCCTGGTGTGTGCTGGGCTCGCCCTGTTCAGCTGGCAGGGCGGGGCGCCGCTGGCGCGCACGGCTGGCGCTCTGTTGCTGGGCACGGCCGTTGGACTCTGCGCAGCACAGTCACTGTTGGCCAAACGTCTACCGGTGGGTTGTGAGCGTACACCAGCCTGGGTTGAGGGTCGTGTTGCAGGTTTACCACAGGTGTTTTTGCAGCCAGAGGGGCGCCAGTGGCAGCGTTTCGAGTTTGTTCGCGATACTGCGGGCAGCGGCCCCTGTGCCGGTCCACGGCGATTACTGCTCACCGACAGCAGTGGGCGTACCCTGCAGCCGGGGGAGCGCTGGCGCTTTCTGGTGCGCCTGCGCACACCCTGGGGTATGCAGAATCCCGGCGGCACAAACAGACAACGCGGGTACGCGGAAGCCGGCATTGACGCCGTTGGCAGCGTGAGCAGCACGGCGCCTGCACAACGCCTTGGCGAGCACAATGGCCGGGAGCGGCACCACAGGATTCGTCAGCGAATCAGCGAGCAGATTCGCAGCGCACTCGGTAGTGGGCCGGAGGCAGCACTGGTGCGCGCGCTGGCGGTGGCGGACCGCAATGGGCTCACAACGCCGTTGTGGCGTGTGTTTCAACAGTTCGGGGTGAGTCATCTGCTGGTCATTTCAGGCCTGCACGTGGGCATGGTCGCTGCCTGTGGCTTGCTGCTTGGCGCCGTCCTCTGCCGGGTGCTGGCCTTATTCGGCCTGCATCGCAATACCGGAGCCTTACCTCCGCTGCTGGCGCTATTGCTGGCGACGCTGTACACGGCGTTGGCAGGCTTCACCCTGGCGACATCGCGCGCATGGCTGATGTTCGCTGCGCTCTTGTGCGCCGCGATGGTCGGGCGCCCGGCGCTGAGCTGGCGCAATCTCCTGCTCGCAGCAGCGGTGTTGTTGGCGGTAAACCCGCTTGCTGTACTGGGAGCAGGTTTCTGGCTGTCCTTTACGGCCGTGGCGTGTTTGCTCTGGTTCGGCGCCTGGCAGTCTGGTCGAAGCCGCTGGCTGGGGGCTCATGGATTCATGGCACTGGCCATGTTGCCGCTGGCCGGGGCCTGGTTTGGTGGAACCAGCCTGATAGCGGCGCTGAGCAACGCCCTGTTGGTGCCGCTGGTGGGCATGATCGTCGTGCCGCTGGTGCTCGCGGGTAGCGTTGCTGCGCTGATGGGCAGTGGGCTGGCAACACCGCTTTGGGCGCTCGGAGCCTGGCCTCTCGCTCGGCTCCTGCCGCTTGCACAAACCCTGTCGCAGCAGTATCCACAGGCGATCTTCCGGGACGTCGTCACAACGCCCATGGCCCTTGGCCTGTCGGTTGTGGCGCTTCTGCTGCTGTGCATGCCGTTGCGCTGGCTACACCGAACACTGCTGTTCGCGCTGGTGCTGCCGCTGCTTTTGCCGTTTGCCAGCCATCGGGTGGCGAGTCCACAGGCGGTGCATGTACTCGTGCTGGACGTGGGGCAGGGAACATCCGTCCTCGTTTACGACCGCCAACGTGCATTGCTTTACGATACCGGCGGAGGTGCCCCGGGCGGTGTCCCGGTCGCCGAGCGTGCGGTCATTCCGGTGCTGCGGCAGCGGGGTATTTCCCGTCTGGACACGCTGATCGTGAGCCACGGCGACCGGGATCACAGTGCCGGCATTGAAAGCCTGCGGCCCTGGTGGGTGTCCGGTGCGCTGTGGGCAGGGCCCGACCTCGCCGACGCGGTGGGGGCGCAAGTGTGCCGCGCGGGTGCGGCATGGCGCTGGCGGGATGATGTCCGGTTTCAGCTGCTGTCCCCCGCCGAAGGGGAGCAGCTCAACAAGAACGATGGCTCCTGTGTGTTGCGCATCCAGCTCCCCGGCATCGAGCTGTTGTTGCCGGGGGATATCGGCGCTGAGCGCGAAAGAACGCTGGTTCGCTACTGGCGCTCGAGCCTGGCCAGTGATATTGCCCTGGCCGCGCATCACGGCAGCCATACCTCGTCCTCCTGGGCCTGGTTGCGGCAGGTGGCGCCAGCCTACGTGGTGTTCACCCATGCCCGGGCCAACCATTTCGGCCACCCGGCGCGGGTAGTGGTCGACCGGCACAGCGTGGCTGGCATTACAACGGTCAGCACCGCCGAGTCGGGCGCGCTGGAGTGGGTACTGCATCCCGCAAAGGCACCCGTATTGCTGCAGCATCGGGCATTGGAGCCCCGGTATTGGAAGCGCTAGCTGCAGTTTCGCAGGCCTCGGGCCTGTGCGTATAATGCAGGCCACACGGGCAATGGAAATGTATTGTGCTGGAACTTGTAACTGCGGGCGGTTGGCTGATGGTGCTGATTCTGCTCTGTTCTATTCTCGCGCTGGCGATTTGTGTTGAACGCCTGTACACGCTGAATACCAGGAAGATCGCGCCGCCGCACCTGCTCGCCACGGTATGGAAGCAGCTCAAGGCAGGGGAGCTGGACACCCAGCGCCTGCGCAGCCTGCGCCAGTCGTCCCCGCTCGGGCGTATCCTAGCGGCCGGCCTCGCCAATGCCAGCCACGGTCGCGATGTGATGAAAGAGAGCATCCAGGATGCTGCGAGCCACGTTGTGCATGAGCTCGAGCGCTACCTGAATACGCTGGGCACCATTGCCGCCGTTGCGCCGCTGCTCGGGCTACTGGGTACCGTCGTCGGCATGATCAAGGTCTTTGCACAGATCATGGCGCAGGGTACGGGCAATGCCAGCGCGCTTGCCGGCGGCATTTCGGAAGCCCTGATCACCACTGCCGCTGGCCTGGCGGTGGCGATTCCGGCACTGGTCATGCACCGCTATTTCGTCGGCCGTATCGACGCCATTGTCGTCGGCCTCGAGCAGGAAACGATCAAGCTCATGGACGCCCTGCACAACGATGAACGGCGGGACGAGCGCACTTGAAATTCCGCCGCCAGCAAGCCGCAGAAGTGGGGGTGAACCTCACGCCCCTGATCGATGTGGTATTCCTGCTACTGATCTTCTTCATGGTGTCCACCACCTTCACGCGCGAAACGCAGCTCACGCTGGACCTGCCGGAAGCCAATGGTGAGCCGCGGGAGGTCGTCGAGCAGCAGGTGGAAGTGCTGGTGGACGAGGAGGGGCGCTACCGGGTAAATGGACAGCCACTGGTGGACAACCGCGTACGAACGCTGCAGGCGGCGATTTACAAGGTGTCCGCCGGCGACACCACATTGCCGCTGGTTATCGCCGCCGATGCGCAGGCAGCGCATCAGGCTGTCGTGCGGGCCATGGATGCGGCGGGGCAGATGGGCTTCGTGCACATGAATATCAGTACCCGCCTGCCCGCGGAGGCCGCCGCCGGTGACTGAAGGACCGCGCACCAGCGACTGGCAGTTGTACCGGCGTTTGCTCTCCTATGTAGTACCCTACTGGTACCTGTTCGCGCTCAGCATTGCCGGTTACATACTGTATTCCACCGGCAACGTGCTGTTGGCCGACCTCATGCAATTCCTGCTGGACTCGCTGAACGAATCCGACAAGGCGGAGTCTGGCCTGGTGGCGCGCGCGGCCTATGCCCTGCTGGATGAAGGCGACATGACCCGTCTGGAGTTCGCCCGTATCGGTGTGCCGGTTGCCATGGTGGTGTTGGCTTTTACCCGCTCCATGGGCTATTTCGCCGGCAACTATTTCATGAACCACGTGGCGCGCAACCTGGTACACCAATTACGCCTCGAGCTTTTTGACAAGATGCAGCTGGCGCCCAGCAGTTATTACGACTGCAACAGCCAGGGCGTGCTGATTTCCAAAATCACCTACAACGTTGAGCAGATCACCGGGGCTGCGACCAAGGCGCTGAAAGTGGTCGTGGGGGAGGGCCTTACGGTTATCGGCCTGCTGGGTTATCTCTTCTACCTTAACTGGCGCCTGAGCCTGATATTCATGCTGGTGGCGCCCTGTATCGCCCTTGTGGTGAGTGTTGTCGGCAAGCATTTTCGGCGCTACAGCCGGCGCATACAGGACTCCATGGGGGACGTGACCCAGGTGTCCAACGAGAGTATCGGCGGCTATCGGGAGGTGCGCCTGTTCGGCGGTCAGGCCCAGCAGAGCAGCCGTTTCGCTGCGGCCAGCGAGTACAATCGCAACCAGAGCCTGAAACTGGCCTTCGTCGACGCGTTCAGTACGCCCGTTATTCAGACCATGCTCTCCATCGCCCTGGGGGCACTGGTCTGGTTCGCGCTCAATCCGGACATCTTGAGCGGGTTCAGCGCCGGGTCGCTGGTCGCCTTTCTGACGGCCGCCGGCCTGCTCGGCAAGCCCATTCGGCAGGTCAGCAGCATTCAGAGCATTATCCAGCGCGGGCTGGCGGCGGCAGAGGACATCTTCGCGCAACTGGATCTGGAGGACGAGCTCGACACCGGCACGCACACCGTGGCGCGGGCACGTGGCGATATCGCGCTGCGCAATGTGAGTTTTCGCTACCCGGGCACGGACCAGTTGGTGCTCAACGCGCTGAATCTGGACATCCGCGCGGGAGAAGCGGTTGCCCTGGTGGGGCGTTCCGGGAGCGGCAAAAGTACCTTGATACAATTATTGGCGCGCTTCTATCCACTGCAGGATGGCGAAATCACACTGGATAACATTTCCATTGCCGACTACGAGCTGGCCAACCTGCGGCGTCAGCTGGCAATGGTGGCGCAGGATGTCACGCTGTTTCAAGACACCGTCTTCAATAACGTCGCTTATGGTGATCTGGCCGGCGCCAGTCGCGACGATGTCATCGCGGCCTGCCAGTCCGCACACGCCATGGAGTTCATCGAACGTCTACCCCAGGGCCTGGACACGGAGCTGGGCGACGATGGCGGTGGCCTCAGCGGCGGCCAGCGGCAGCGGCTGGCAATCGCCCGCGCCATCCTCAAGGACGCACCGGTGCTGATTCTGGATGAGGCGACGTCGGCGCTGGACAACGAGTCGGAGCACCGTATCCAGCGCGCCCTGGACACCATCATGCGCAACCGCACGAGTATTGTGATCGCCCACCGGCTCTCCACCGTCGAGCGTGCCGATCGCATCGTGGTCATGGATGCAGGCAGCATTGTCGCGGCCGGTACGCACGAGGAATTGCTCGCGCAGGGCGGGCTGTATGCGCAACTCTATCATCAGGAGTTCAGTGACTAGCTCACCTGTCGAAGCGGCTCTGTTGCGGGCCTGGTACGAAGGTGCGCGCTGGGCGTGGCTACTGCGTCCCCTGGAATTGGCCTACCGCAGCGCAATGGCGCTGCGGCGTCTCGCGTACCGGTTGGGCCTGCGCCGCGTATACCGTGCGCCAGTGCCCGTGGTGATTGTCGGCAACATCACCGTGGGCGGCACAGGAAAGACGCCTGTGGTGATTGCCCTGGTGGAAGCCCTGCAGGCGCGTGGCCTGCGCCCGGGTGTGGTCAGCCGCGGCTATGGGGCAGGGCCCACGGCCGCATTCCCACATCACGTAAACGCGGCCAGCACCGCCAGCGACTGCGGCGACGAGCCTCTGCTGATATTCCAGCGCACCGGCGCACCCTGTGTGGTGGCTCCTGATCGACCGGCTGCGGTGCGTGCCTTGTTGGCCGAACAGTCGGTGGATGTGGTGTTGTGCGATGATGGCCTGCAACACTACGCGCTGGCCCGGGATCTCGAAATTGCCCTGCTGGACGCCGGGCGCGGCATCGGCAATGGGTTCTGCCTGCCTGCGGGCCCTCTGCGCGAACCCAAAAGCCGCCTTGGCAGTGTCGATGCGCTGCTCTGGCGCGGCGGTGAAGACGCGAACACGTCGGTGTTCTACAGCGTGGATGGTGTGTTTGCGGTGGGAGCGGCGGCGCAGGGCTGTGCGCCTGTGTCAGGCGCCGAAGTTCATGCGGTCGCCGGTATCGGGCAACCGCAGCAGTTTTTCAACACGCTGCGTGGCATGGGATACCAGGTCGTCGAGCATGCTTTCCCCGACCATCATAGCTATAGCGCGGCAGACCTCAAAGCCCTCGGTGCGGCGCCGGTTATCATGACGGAGAAAGACGCGGTAAAATGCCGAGCCTTTGCCGCGGCAAACCACTGGTATCTCAAGATCAGTGCGCGCTTGCCGGATACCGTCATCGAGCGCATCGTCGCGCTGGCCACCCAATCGCATTGAGCCTGTACACGTTATGAAATTCACTGTGGTTATCCCCGCCCGTTACGCCTCAACCCGTCTGCCCGGCAAGCCATTGCTGGATATCGCCGGCCGTCCCATGCTCCAGCATGTCTGGGAGCAGGCGCAGCGTAGCAGCGCCCAGCGTGTGGTGGTGGCAACGGATGACGATCGTGTATACCGCGCTGCTACGGTGTTTGGCGGCGAGGCCGTAATGACTGATCCCGAACACCCCTCCGGCACAGACCGACTGGAAGAAGTGGTGCGCCTGCTCGAGCTGCCGGATGATGCCATCGTGGTGAACGTGCAGGGCGACGAACCTCTGATTCCGTCCGCGGTAATTGACCAGGTGGCGGCGAACCTGGCGGCACACCGGGACTGCGAAATTGCCACACTGCGTGTTGCCATTGAGAGTGTGGGGGAGCTGCGCAACCCTAACGCGGTGAAAGTGGTGGCTGATGCTCAGGGCCGGGCACTCTACTTCAGCCGCGCTCCGGTACCCTGGCCCCGCGATGCTTTCGCAACGCCTGACACAAGCCTGCCCGAGAATGGCAACTGGTGGCGTCATGTGGGTATTTACGCCTACCGGGTTGCCTTTCTGCACCGCTACGTGAGCTGGCCGCCGGCTCCGCTGGAGCAACTGGAACAGCTGGAGCAGTTGCGCGCGCTGTACCACGGCGTTGGCATCCACGTTGCCGCCGCGGTAGCCGAGGTGCCGGCCGGTGTGGACACGCACGAGGATTTGCTGGCCGTTCGCGCGCGCTTAGAGGAGAAGGGGTGAGTAAGTCAGACGCACCTCAGCCGGCCGCACCTAAGCCGGCCGCACCCCAGCGGGTGCTGTTTGTGTGTCTGGGCAACATCTGTCGCTCGCCGACAGCAGAAGGGGTGTTTCGCCACCTGGTTGCTTCTCGTGGGCTTGAGCACCGCATTGAAGTCGACTCCTGCGGCACCGCCGAGTGGCACATTGGCAAAGCGCCTGACGCACGCAGCGTTGCTGCCGCCCGCCGGCGCGGTTACTCACTGGAACCGTTGCGCGCGCGCCAGCTGTGCTGGGAAGACTTCTACGCTTTCGACTACATACTGGCGATGGACGAATCCAACCTCGACAACGTACGCCGCGAAGCGCCTTTGGACTACGCCGGGCACATCGGACTCTTCCTGGATTTCGCCCCGGAAGTGCCAGAGCGCGAGGTGCCCGATCCGTACTATGGTGCAGGGGACGGATTCGAGCGCGTGCTGGAGCTGGTCGAAGCGGCCAGCGAGGGCCTCCTGGCAACGATGCTAGAGCATGAGTGAGCAATACCCGCCGGGGCAGCCCGCCAACAGCCTGCGCCTGTGTTCCCAGGCAACCGCTGTACACAGCGTACGCTCGCTGGCTGAGGTCGATGAGGCACTGGCCTGGGCACGCGCGAAAGCCCTGCCGGTGTTACCACTGGGCGAGGGCAGCAACGTTGTACTACAACCGCGCTTGCGCGCATTGGCGCTGCTGGTGCAGGTGCCGGGCCGGGAAGTACTTGAGGACAACGGGGAGTACGTCACGCTGCGCGTGGGTGCTGGAGAGAACTGGCATGCCCTCGTGGTCTGGTCGCTCGCCAGTGGATATTACGGCCTGGAGAATCTGGCCCTGATTCCAGGCACGGTGGGTGCGGCCCCCATTCAGAACATCGGTGCCTATGGCTGTGAATTGGGGTCTTTTGTTGTAGCGGTGCACGCCAGGCGTATCAACGACGGCAGCTACCTGAAACTCAGCGGTGCCGAATGCGAGTTCGGCTACCGTGACAGTGTATTCAAACAACGCCTTGTGGACAGTGTCGTCATCACCCAGGTGGATCTACAACTGACAAGAACACCAACAGTCAATACCAGCTACCCGGCACTGGCAGACGCATTGAAGCCGGCCGGTTGCAGCGACAGCCCAACGCCGCAGCAGGTGTTCGACGCGGTTGTGGCATTGCGGCGGGCGCGCTTGCCAGATCCAGCTAGCGAGCCCAATGCGGGCAGCTTCTTCAAAAACCCGATCGTGCCACACGCACTGGCCGAGGCACTGAAACACCAGTATGCAGACCTCCCTGTTTTCCCAGCCGGCGCTGGCGAATGTAAATTGGCGGCGGCCTGGTTGATCGAGAAGACAGGCTGGAAGGGCCACCGTGCGGGTGCGGTCGGTGTGCATCCCGGGCACGCGTTGGTATTGGTGAATTACGGGGCGGACGCCGCTCCGACGTTATTGGCGCTGGCGAAGGAAATTCAGGCGTCGGTGCTGCAACGGTTTGGCGTTCAGCTGGAGCTTGAGCCGCGCGTGTATGGGGAGGTTCGGTGAGCACCTTCGACGCAGAGAGCTTTCTCAAGCAGCTCACGACGCGCCCTGGTGTGTACCAGATGTACGATGCCAATGGCGAACTGCTGTATGTCGGCAAGGCGCGTAACCTGCGCGCACGCGTCAGCAGCTATTTCCGCGCCAGTGGCCTGACCACCAAGACCATGGCGCTGGTCGCGCGCATACACGATATTCAGGTGACCGTGACCTCAACAGAAGTGGACGCGCTGCTGCTTGAGCACAACCTGATCAAGAGTCACCGACCGCCGTACAACATTCTGCTGCGTGACGATAAATCCTACCCCTATATATTCCTGTCGAGCGAAGACGAGTTTCCCCGCCTGAGCATGCATCGCGGGCGCAAGCGACGCAAAGGCAGTTACTTCGGCCCTTACCCATCGGCTTCCGCGGTGCGTGAGTCGCTGCATTTCCTGCAAAAGGTGTTCCGCGTACGCCAGTGTGAAGACAGCTTCTTCCGCAACCGCTCGCGGCCCTGCCTGCAGCACCAGATCGATCGTTGTACTGCACCCTGTGTCAATCTGGTCTCTGCCGAGGACTATGCCGAGCAGGTGCAGAACACGGCGCTGTTCCTCGGTGGCAAGTCGCAGGAGCTACTGGTGCGTTTGGCGGATGACATGGAGCAGGCCGCCGCCGCGCTGGAGTATGAAAAAGCTGCGGTCTATAGAGACCAGATAAGCCAACTACAGCATGTGCAGGCGAGCCAGGGCATTGAAGGCGCCAGCGGGGAGCTCGACATTCTTGCCGCGGCGGTGGAGGGCGGGCGCGCCTGTGTTCAAGTGCTGTTTGTGCGTAACGCCCAGGTTCTCGGCAGCAAAACCTGGTATCCGCCGCTCAAGTTGGACGAGACAGGTGCCGAAGTGCTGGCGGCATTTCTGCCGCAGTTTTACCTGGCGGGCGGGCGCCCCATCCCGGGTGAGATTATTGTCACCGAGCTGCCTGAAGACAGTGATGCCTTGGCGGCGGCGCTCACCCAGCAGGCAGGCAGGAAGGTGCGCCTTCGCGCCAGCGTCCGCGACGCTCGCGCCCGGTGGTTACAGCTGGCCCGCCAAACCGCGGTGACCAACCTGCAGTCACACCTGGCAGGCAGACAGTCCACACTGGAGCGACTGCAGGCGCTGCAGGAGCTGCTCAGCCTGCCCGCGCTACCAGAGCGCATGGAATGCTTCGATATCAGCCACAGCTCCGGGGAGGCGACTGTTGCCTCCTGTGTGGTATTCGATCAGAACGGGCCGCGCAAAGCGGACTATCGGCGTTTTAATATTGAGGGGATTACCGGGGGCGATGACTATGCCGCCATGCAGCAGGCTCTGGAGCGGCGCTACAAACGCCTGAAAGAGGGGGAGGCGAGTCTGCCCGACATCCTGTTCATCGACGGTGGCAAGGGCCAGGTCGCGCAGGCCTTGCAGGTGCTTGAATCGCTGCAGTTGAACACCATCGAGGTCGTCGGGGTGGCGAAAGGGGTGACCCGCAAAGCCGGCTTCGAGACGCTGATCCGCGGGAACACCGGTGCTGAACAGCAGTTGCGCGGCGATAGCCCGGCCCTGCACCTGATACAGTCGATACGGGACGAGGCACACCGTTTTGCCATTACCGGGCACCGCGCGCGCAGGGACAAGGCGCGGCAGCGCTCTTCACTGGAGGGTATTCCCGGCGTGGGGGCAAAACGTCGCCGCGAGCTGCTGCGCCACTTTGGCAGCGCCAGCGGTGTGGCCAATGCCAACGTCGACGAGCTGAAAAAAATCAATGGAATTAGTGCGACCCTCGCGCAACAGATATACGATCACTTGCATGGCACTGGCCAGTAATGGAGCAAACGTCCTTTTGAGTATCAATATACCCAACGCGCTAACCCTGATGCGTATTTTCCTCATCCCGGTGCTGGTGGTGGTGTTCTACCTGCCGTTTCAGCACCATCTCCTCGTGGCGGCGGGCGTATTCACTGTCGCGGCGGTGACAGACTGGTTGGACGGCTATCTGGCGCGGCGCCTGGGGCAGATGACCAAGTTCGGCGCGTTCCTGGACCCGGTAGCCGACAAATTGATGGTCGCCGTGGCCCTGGTGCTACTGGTGGAGCGGCACAACACGATCCTGCTCACGCTGGCTGCCAGCGTCATTATTGGTCGCGAGATTGTGGTGTCCGCATTGCGTGAGTGGATGGCGGAACTGGGGCAACGCACCTCAGTGGCAGTGTCCTATATTGGCAAAGTGAAAACAGCCTTTCAGATGATCGCCATTATCGGCCTGCTGGCGATTGACCCGGCAGTGCACGAGAATTGGCTGCAGGCGCTGTGCTACCTCATGCTGTATGCCGCCGCTGTGCTCACACTCTGGTCCATGGTGATTTACCTGCGCGCCGCAGTGGAGGTGATGAAGGGGCACTGAGCCCCGCAATGTTCTTGACAGGAACGTTACAGGCCCTAGAATAGGCGCCCTCACGCGGCCCCCGGGGTCACTTGAGACGCGGGAATAGCTCAGTTGCTAGAGCGCAACCTTGCCATGGTTGAGGCGGGGCGCGCAGCCTCAAAGGTTCCGGCGACCAAAAATGAAGT